>JAABUR0100001290.1_pt1 | contig 45999 bp, 44 predicted proteins | sample 5560091 | NCBI WGS metagenome assembly JAABUR01 (sample SAMN10711879, study PRJNA513375) | rock metagenome | isolation source: Antarctica rocks | place: Antarctica: Victoria Land, University Valley sud | reverse complement strand
ATGGGCCGAACACTGGAACGACGACCCCAAACCGTTCATCTGGCACAAGACCGCCGCCGAGATCGTCGCTAAAGTCCGCCGCGGACGCACCGCACTCACCGAAGCCAAATCCGCGACGCACCACTAGGACGACTCCTGCCGATTCCATGGCGACATCGGTACCGGCTCCGATGGCGAGGCCTACATCGGCTCGTGCGAGGGCCGGGGCATCGTTGACCCCGTCGCCGACCATGGCCACCTTGAGACCCCGCTCCTGCAGGTCTGTGACTGCGGTCTCCTTGTCCTCGGGGAGGACTTCGGCGAACACCTCGTCGACGCCAAGATCAGCGGCGACGGCATCTGCCACCGGCTTGGCGTCGCCAGTGATCATCACCACTCGGACGCCTAGGTCGTGCAGCTGATCGACCGCCTCGCGGGACTCAGGCCGAACTTCGTCTTCTAGGGCGACGGCTCCGATGACCGCTTGCCCTTCGATGAGGTAGAGCACGGCGGCGCCTCGCGAGCTCCAGTCTTCGGCCTGACGACGAACGGCATCCGGCACCGCGATGGCCGACTCTCGCATCATGACTGGACCGCCCATTCGATAGGAGTTGCCGTCGATGCGGGCCTCGACGCCTCGCCCGGTGAGAGAACGAAAGTCACTCGCCCTAGGCACCTGGCCCTTCTGCGTACCGGCAGCCACGATGGCTCTGGCGAGCGGATGTTCCGAGTCGGCCTCGACAGCGGCCGCCAGCCGCAGGACCTCGTCCTCGGAGCGGTCGACGCCGGCCACACCGGTGACGACGTGATTGCCGCGGGTCAGGGTGCCGGTCTTGTCGAACAGGACGGCGTCAATGGTCCGCATGCGCTCCAGAGAAAGTCTGTCCTTGACGAGGATCCCGGCGCGAGCTGACACCGAGGTCGAGATGGAGATGACCAACGGGATGGCCAGCCCGAGGGCGTGCGGACAGGCGATGACCAAGACCGTGACGGTCCGTTCGAAGGCCTGGTTGGTGTCACCGAGGAGACTCCAAACGACGAAGGTGGCCACGCCAGACAGAGCAGCTACGTAGAACAGCAGGCCGGCGAAACGGTCGGCCAACGCCTGTGCCCGCGACCGGGACTCCTGAGCGTTCGCAACCAATCGTTGGATGCCAGCGAGGGCTGTGTCCTCGCCGACTGCGGTGACGGCGACTCGGATAGCCGAGTCCGTCGCCACCGTGCCGGCGACGACCTGGTCACCGACTTGCTTGGCGACTGGCCGCGATTCGCCCGTCACCATCGACTCGTCGAGATGGCCGAACTGCTTCCTCACGATGCCGAACCTGCCACCCCCTCGACGATCTTCCCGTCGGCAGGCACACGAGCTCCTGATCGGACCAGCACGACGTCACGGGTCCGGAGATCCTGCCAGTGGCCCAGCAACATGATCGTGACCAAGGTGGCCAGCTCGAACCACAAGTCCACGTCGAGCCAGCCGAGTTCGGTCGCCACCGAGGCTCCGAAGGCAACCAGCAGGCCCATCGAAATGAGCAGCATCATGCCGGGCTGGCGGCTCTTGAGCTCCGACCAACCACCCTTCAGGAATACGGGCCCCCCGTAGAGGAACACCACCGTGCCGAACAGCGGTGCGATCCAGTCGTGCCCGGGGATCATGGGAGCCGTGTAACCGAGCAGGTCCTGCAGCATGTGGCTGTAGAGAACCGCAGGCAGGGTCAGCAGCAGGCTCAACCAGAACTTCCGTCGGAACATCTCGGCATGGTCGTGGTGGCCACCTTGTGGCTCATGACCGTGGGGTTCCTCGGCGTTGGCCTGGTCCTCAGCCAGCGCGACATCGTGTTCGTGATGGTGGGTCGGGATCATCGGTCCTCCTCGATCGTCTGTGCGGCTTCGGATAGGGCGATCAGTTGGTGCAGGCAGTGCTCGAGCAGCGGTTCAGGGAAGTTCTCCGCCAGCCGGTAGAAGACGACCCGGCCGTCGCGGCGGTTCTGCACCAGCCCGGCGGTTCGCAAGATGCGCAGGGCGTAGGTGACCGCGTCCTCGCTCACCTCAAGCGCCAAAGCCAGGTCCCCGACGCACAGCTCCTCGACGAGATCGAGCGCGTACAGGATCCTCGAACGGACCGGATCAGCCAACAAGCTGAGCAGGCTGGCCAGTCGCGAAGCGTCCTGCGCCGAGATGAGCCTGGCCCGGGCGCGGTCCACACGCTTGGCGTCCACCGGGTGGTCATGCTGATCCGACCGGTCCTCTCGGTTCTGGTCTTGCTTGGTTCGGGCCACGATTACCTTCTCCACTCCGGGCTGGACACCCGTGCACTTGTACGGGTATAAGTATGAGGCCCCATAGCCGAAGATCGCAACCTCAATCGGAGGAGCCCATGACCACGACCCGATACGCCATCGAAGGAATGACCTGCGAGCACTGCGAGCAGACGGTCCAGGGAGCAGTCGAAGCGCTGGCCGGGGTGACCTCGGCGCGAGCGACAACCTCCACTGGTTCCCTCACCGTCGACAGCGAGTCCCAGCCCAAGGACGCGGCGGTACGAGCCGCGGTGGAGGAGGCCGGCTATGCGCTCACCTCGTTCTGAGAATCACCAGCCTTCCCTCGGCTATGCCTCGCCGCAGTCCCTACGTCCAATTGAGGAGTTCGTTGCGAAGAAGCTGTCCATCGGTGCTGTGCTGGCGCTGCTCCTCCTAGCCGTCATCGGATGCAGCTCCTCCGGCAAAGCTGGGTCGTCGGGCTCGGCAGGCTTCAACAACGCGGACGTGACCTTCGCCCAAGCCATGATCCCCCACCATCAGCAAGCGGTGGAGATGGCCGACATGGCACTGAAGGAAGGCAAGAACGCCAAGGTCCTCGACCTGGCCAAACGGATCAAGGCGGCCCAAGATCCTGAGATCGTCAAGCTCCAGGGCTGGCTGAAGAAGTGGGGAGGGTCGCCCTCTATGGGTGACAGCGGCTCGTCAATGCATGACAGCGGCTCGTCGATGCATGACAGCGGCTCGTCGATGCACGGCTCGATGACCATGGGCGAGGGGATGATGTCGGCCAAGGACATGGCCCAGCTTTCGAAGGCGACCGGAGCAGAGTTCGACAAGATGTTCCTGGCGATGATGATCGGCCACCACCAAGGGGCGGTGACGATGGCTAAGACCGAGCTGAAAGACGGCAAGAGCACCGAAGCGAAGTCGCTGGCGACGTCCATCATCAAAGCCCAGGAGACAGAGATCGCCGAGATGAAGGGCCTCCAGTCCTCCGTCGGCTGACCACCAAACTCGGGGTGCCAGTGAGTGTCCAGGCGGGTTGTCGCTTGTCACGCTTCCGTGATTCGGCTGTCGAGATTCAGGCTGCCGGGAGCGTCCGGAACAGCACCGCCCGGACTTGGGGTACGCCTTCTGCGACTGTTGCTTCGACGGCGCGACCGACGGCTTCAGCGTCGCCGATGGAGATGGTGGGGTCGACGAACCCGTCTATCTCCACCATGAGCGTGCGGCCCATCCAGCGCGCTCGGGCGTGGGCGTGTTCGACGCTGGGTACCGCTTCTGCGGCGGCCTGAACGGCTGCCAGCATTGCTGGATCGACGCCATCCATCAGATGCTCGACGAGGTCGGTGGTGATCTCATACCCGACGTGGACGATGAAGACAGTCACCACCAGCCCGGCCACGCCGTCGGCCCACGGGAGTCCGAAACCGACGCCGAGTAGCCCGGCGACCGCACCTGCCGACGAGAGGGCGTCGAGCCACGAATGTTGCGCGTCGGCGATGAGCGCAGTCGATTGGATGCGGCGCCCGACTCGCATCTTGTAGCGGGCCACCAGCTGATTGCCGATGATCCCCACCATGGCTGCGGCGATGCCGAGGCCGAGGTGAGACGTGGTGCCGTGGGAGGTGAGTTTGCGGACGCTGATGACCCCGGCGAACACCGCACTCGCCCACACGACCAGCGCGACGCCGAGACCGGCGAGATCCTCAGCCCGCTCGTAACCGTAGGGATGTGAGGCAGTAGCTGGCCGGCGTGACAGGCGGAACCCGATGAACACGACCGCCGACGTCGACACGTCCGAAAGGTTGTGCAGCGCATCGCCGAGCAGCCCCACTGATCCGCTCAGCACGCCGATGGCCAACTCGACCAGGCCGGTGACAGCCAACCCGACAGCCGACACCCCGATGGCGCGGTGCGCATCGTCGCGATCTTCTCGATCGTCGAACCGCCCACCGGGAGGAAACGGATCGAACCCGGTGGCCTGGTCGAGCTGATGCATGCCAGCAGCCTCGCTCAGTGCAGGGTGCCCGTGCCTGATTGCCATCGATCAGTTCTGTCGGCGACTCAGGCGGGAGAGGATGTGTTCGCTCGTCAACTCCAGGAAACGCTCGTGTGTGCGAGGCGTCTTGCCACCTCGACGACATCGCCGGTGAGGCGTGCCCGGGGCGGGGTTCGAACCCGCACGGCCCCTACGGGGCCGGAGGGGTTTAAGCCCTCCGCGTCTGCCTGTTTCGCCACCCGGGCTAGGGGGCCGGCGCCGCCAACGGTAGGTCGCCTCACCACGACCAACGTCGACGGAGCGTGAGCATCAGGCACTAGCCCGGCGATCGGTCGAGTCGTCTTGGGCAGGTGGGCGGTCACGAGTCGCTGGAGACGGCTGATCGATGGCCACCTGCTCGTGGTCGGTGACGGCCTCCCAGAGGGCGGTTCGGACCCGCGTCGCTTCTATGCCGGCGAGGTCGTTGGCCACCACGATGCCCTCGACCATGTCGGCCACCACCGCCACGAACGGCCGGTCCCGGATGGTGACCGCCACCGACATACCGCCGTCGGGCCGCCGGCGCATGGTCCGCTGGGCACCCGGCACCCGCGGTGGGCTCCGGAAACCGGGCACCGCCAGGCCCCGTGCGCGGGCGGCGGACCCCAACGATCGGGCGGCAGCAGCGAAGCGGAGGGACGTGGCTTTCATCACCGCCCATCATCCCCGGGGGGTACGACGCTTTGGACCAAAGCGTTCCGTGGAGCGAATTCGTCGGTGAGCGACGGATTGGCGCCCCGGAACGATCCTCGCCTCCGCTTCGCTGTCGTACCCCCTGCGTACCTTCGAACCCATGAGCACCGCCGCCGTACTCGAGTTGAACCTGGCCCAGCAGGACGTCATCGACCAGCTGGGCAGCAACCCCGATGATCGGCCCGAGTTCGACCGCGACCTGCGCCTCCATCTGAAACAGGAGCTGAGCGAGCGGCTCCAGCCGGTAGTCGGCGAGCTGCCCGACGGCCAGGATCTCAACCTGTCCAAGCACCTGCTCAGCCAGGTCCACGGGTGCGAGGTCCGGTTCTTGGCCCAGGACGACGCCCCCTTCGAGGTGACCGTGCCCATCGCCCGGGGGTCGGTGGTGCACAAGGCGGTCGAGCTGTCCATCCACTGGCCCACCGAGCCGGACCCGCTCGACCTGGTCGACGAGGCGCTGGACCGACTCACCCGGTCCGACCACTGGCTGGCCGACTGGCTCCAAACCTGCTCAGACGCCGACCGGGCCGAGCTTCGGGGCGAGTCCAACGCCCTGGTCGTCAAGTTCCTCGAATGCTGGCCCCGCCTCAAGCCGGGGTGGCGTCCGGCCACCGAGCAGTCCTACCGGGTCGACCTGTGCGACGACCGGGTGCACCTGCGGGGCAAGGTCGACCTGGCCCTCGGGCGGACCGTCGGCCAGCGAGCCGGCAAGGTCATCGTCGACTTCAAGTCGGGCGGCTTCAACCGCACCCACTACGACGACCTTCGCTTCTACGCCTTGATCGACACGCTGCGCCTGGGCGCACCGCCCCGCCGGCTGGCCAGCTACTACGTGGATTCGGCCACTATGCGGGCCGAGGATGTGACCGCCGGCGTGCTCGAGGCGGCGGTGGCCCGGACCGTCGATGGCGCCGCCACCGCAGTGGCCCTCCGCCAGGGCCGCCGGGAGCCCGTCGCCCGGCCATCGTTCGCCTGCCGTTGGTGTTCCGAGCTGGCCAACTGCCCGGTGGGGACCGAGTTCCTGGTCGAGGTCGACGGCGTATAGGGGGTCTGCGCCTGACGAAAGGGCACGCACTTGTCTGGTCGCCTCGCCTAGCGGCTCGGCTCCTCAGACGGCCGGCGCCGCCGCGAGACCGAGCCGAATGGGTGACCACTAGCATCGGCGACATGGCCCCCCGGCAGCAGACCAAGGCGGCCGACAAGGCCCCGTCGCGGGCGCTGGTGCCCGTCGAGATCCCACCGCTGGCCGATGAGCCCCAGGCGCTCGCCGACCCCCGCCGCAGCGACGTAGACGAGTGGGGTCGCAGCGAGCACATGCGCGAGTTGGCCCGCCGCCTCTACGACCCCATCTACCGCCACTGGTTCCGGGCGGAGTGGGACGGCCTCGAGAACATCCCCGTTGGCGGGGGCGCCCTGCTGGTCGCCAACCACGCCGCCGCCATCCCGTCCGACGCCCCCGTGATCATGCACGGCATCGAGACCGAGCTCGAGCGGCCCGTCTACGGACTGGCTGACCACTTCTTCAAGGGCGCTCCGGTCCTCGGCACCCTTTGGTCACGCACCGGCGGCGTGGTCGCCCACCCTGACAACGCCTACCGCCTCCTGCGCCAGCAACAGCGCCTGGTGCTGGTCTTCCCCGAAGGAAGCAAGGGCCCGTCGAAGCTGGTCACCGAGCGTTACAAGCTGCGCCGCTTCGGCCGGGGCGGCTACGTCGAGATCGCCATGCGCGCCGGAGTGCCGGTGGTGCCCATCGCCGTGGTCGGTGCCGAGGAGTCGATGCCGATCCTGTTGAAGGTGAACGCCCTGTCCAAGCTGCTCGGCGCGCCGTACTTCCCGGTGACGGCCAACATGCTGGCCTTCGGACCGGTGCTCGGATCGTTCCTGTACTTCCCGGCCAAGTTCAAGCTCAAGGTGCTCGAGCCGGTCCACTTCGACGTAGAGCCCGATCAGCCCCGCTACTCGCGCAGCCGGATCATGGAGGAGTCGGAGCGCATCCGCCAACTGATCCAAGAGGCGCTCTACGACATGCTCAAACAGCGCCAGTCGGTCTGGTTCGGCTGACATGGGCAGGCGAGTACTGGTCACGGGGCTGTCCACCTTCTGGGGCGGCCGGGTGGCGTTGGCGCTCGAAGCCGACCCGAGTGTCGACGTCATCATCGGGTTGGACACCAAGGAGCCCACCGTCGCCCTGGAACGGACCGAGTTCGTTCGGACCGACGAGAACTACTCGCTGTTCAACCGCATGGTGAAGGCGGCCGAGATCGACACCATCGTCCACACCTTCCTGGTGGTCGACTCCACCCAGATGCCGTCGCGGCACATGCACGAGATAAACGTGATCGGCACCATGAACCTGTTCGCGGCGGCCGCCGCGGCCCGCAGCACGGTGCGCAACGTGGTGGTCAAGTCTTCGTCGCTGGTCTACGGCTCGTCGGCCCGGGACCCGGTGTGGTTCGCCGAGGACACCCCCCGAAAGGCGCCGCTGCGGACCAGCGTCGAGCGCAGCCTGGTCGAGGTCGAGGGCTATGTCCGGGACTTCGCCCGCGACAACCCCCACGTCACCGTGTCGCTGTTGCGGTTCTCCAACGTGCTCGGCCCGGACATCGTCACCCCCGTCACCAAGGCCCTCCAGCTCCCCCTGGTCCCGTCGGTGTTCGGCTTCGACCCCCGCTTCCAGTTCGTGCACGAGCTCGACGTGATCCGGGCCATCCGCTTCGTCTTGGACCAGGAGATCGCCGGCGCATACAACGTCGCCGGCGACGGCCTGTTGCCCTGGAGCGAGGTCGCTCAGATATGCGGCAAGCGCACCATCCCACTGCCCCCGGTAGGCGTCAGCTTGGCGGTAGAACCGCTGCGCCGGCTGTTCAACGCCGACATCCCCGCCGAGCTGCTCGAGCTGCTCCGCTTCGGTCGCGGCATCGACAACCGGAAGCTCAAGGAACACGGCTTCGCTTACAAGCACACCTCCGCCGGTGCCGTGCAGGCTTTCGTCGAATCCATGCGCCTGCGCCAAACGGTCGGTGAAAGAGCGGGTTACACGTACCAGGAGGACGTGGAGCAGTTCTTCCGCCACTCCCCTGCCGTGGTCCGCAACCGGGATTAGGGCATGGACCGGCTGCGCATCGAGACCACCGATCGGGTCGCCACCGTCACCCTCGACGACCCCAAACGGCGGAACAGCCTGACCCTGCCGCTGGTAGAGGCGCTGGTCGCCACCTTCGATCAGCTCGAAGCGGCGAGCGACGTAGGCGCCGTGGTCGTGACCGGCGCACCGCCGGCCTTCTGCGCCGGCGCCGACCTCTCCGACCTGGGCGGCTCCCGGAGCGACGGCTTGCGCAGCATCTACGAGGGTTTCCTGCGCATCGGCCGCTCGCCGCTTCCCACCTTGGCCGCGGTCAACGGGGCGGCGGTCGGCGCCGGCATGAACCTGGCCTTGGCCTGCGACGTGCGCCTGGCAGCACGCTCCGCCCGCTTCGACACCCGGTTCCTTCAGCTCGGCATCCACCCCGGCGGGGGCCACACCTGGATGCTGCGCCGCATCGCCGGCCCGCAAGCGGCGGCCGCCATGGTCCTGTTCGGCGACGTGCTCGACGGTTCCGAAGCCGAACGGGTCGGGCTGGTGTGGCGAACGGTCGCCGACCAGGACCTGCTCGCTGCCGCCCAGTCCATGGCCGCCCAAGCCGCCGAGGCGCCGGCCGAGCTCGCCCGGCGGACCAAGGCCACCATCGCCGACATGGCCGACATCACCACCCACGACCAGGCCGTGGACCGCGAGCTGGAACCCCAGCTCTGGTCGCTGACCCAACCCGACTTCGCCGAACGTCTGGCCGCCCTCCAGCAGAAGATCTCCACCCGCTGACCGGGCCGGCGCCAGTTACGTGCGCGTCAGGTCGTCGTGGCGGGAGCGGCCAGCCAGGTCCGTTCCAACTCGTGGCGGCGGGCGGTCCACTCCTCGGCGGTGAGGGCGTAACGGACGTGGTCCTCCCACACCCCGTTGATCTCCAGGTACCGCTCGGCGATGCCTTCGGCCCGCAGCCCGAGCTTCTCGACCACCCGCCGGCTGGCCACGTTTCGGGGGATGATGGCGACCTGGATGCGGTGCAGGTGCAGTTCCTCAAAGGCGAACCGGGCCAGCACCACCACCGCCTCGGGCATGTAGCCGCGGCCGGCGCTGCGCTCGTCGATCCAGTAGCCGACGTAGGCGCTCTGGAACGGTCCCCGGTGGACCGAGTTCAGGTTGATCTCACCGATGAAGCCGGCGTCTACGAAGATGCCGAACCCGTACCCGGATCCGAGCTGGCGCTCGCGCTGGCGGGCGCTGCACCGCACCGCGAAGGCGTCGCGGTCGCGGGTGGTGTCGGGCTGGCCGTTGACCCGCTGCGGCTCCCACCGGGTCAGCCATTCGGCACTGGCGGCCCGGACCTCGCGCCATGCCGGGAAGTCCGACAGCAACAGCGGTCGCAACATGACCCGGCGACCGAAGAGCGTGCTCATCGAGGTCGAACTGTAGGTGAGGTGACGCCGGGGTGACGGAGGCTAGCCAACCCCGCAGAGCCGGACTTGTGGCCGTTTCCCTAATCCCGATAAGATTGGTCAACTTTCACGGGGACGCCCCCGCGGACCTCGTTCTCACCACTGGAGTCTCCGTGCCTAGCCCCCCGCCCCGGACTCGTGTTCGCCTGCTGGTCGCCACCGGGCTGGTCGCGGTGCTGGCCACCGTCGCCGCCTGCGGCGGCTCCGGCAGCTCCAGCGGCGGGTCTGGCAGCGGCGGGGGGAGCAAGGTGAAGGTCCGCCTCGGGTACTTCCCCAACATCACCCACGCCACGGCCATCGTGGGCGTCGACAAGGGTTTCTTCGAGAAGGCGCTGGGGGCCAGCGGCACTCTCGATCCCAAGACTTTTGCCGACGGCACCGCCGCCTCCGAAGCCATCCTGTCGAACTCCATCGACATGAGCTACGTGGGCCCCAACCCGGCCATCAACAGCTTCCAGAAGACCCAGGGCAAGGCCGTGCGGGTGATCTCGGGAGCCACGTCCGGCGGTGCCCAGCTGATCGTCAAGGCCAGCATCTCCAAGCCCGGCGACCTGAAGGGCAAGACGCTGGCCACCCCCAAGTTGGGCAACACCCAGGACGTCGCCCTGCGCTCGTACCTTAAAGATCAAGGCCTGAAGACCGACACCTCCGGCGGCGGTGACGTCGCCATCCAGCCCCACGACAACGCCGACACCCTCCAGTTGTTCAAGAGCGGCGACATCGACGGCGCCTGGGTGCCCGAGCCATGGGCGACACGGCTGACCGTCGAAGGCAAGGGCAAGGCGCTGGTGGACGAGAAGTCCCTGTGGCCGGGCGGCAAGTTCGTGACCACCGTGCTCATGGTCCGCACCGATTTCCTGGGTGCGCACCCTGACATCGTCAAGAAGGTGCTGCAGGGCCAGATCGACAGCAACACGTGGGTCAACGCCAACACCGAGGAAGCCAAGAAGGTCGTCAACGCCGGGATCGAGAAGATCACCACCAAGAAGCTGGCGCCCGAGGTGGTCAACCAGGCGTGGGCCAACCTGGAGTTCACCGACGACCCGCTGGTGTCGAGCTTCAAGAAGGACGCCACCAACGCCAAGGCGGTGGGGCTGCTCGACGAGACGAGTCTCGAGGGACTGTTCGACCTCAAGCCTCTCAATCAGCTGCTGAAGGCCGATGGGAAGCCCGAGGTGAAAGACACTTGAGCAGCACCGTCGTGGTGCCGGACGCCCCCGACAAGGCCGCGACAGTTCATGGTCGGGTTTCGATCTCGGGCGTCTCCAAGGTCTTCGGCCACGACTCCAGTGCGGTCCACGCCCTCGACCGGGTCAGCCTCGACGTGGCGCCCGGGCAGTTCGTGTGCTTGATCGGTGCCTCGGGGTGCGGCAAGAGCACTCTGCTCAACCTGGTCACCGGACTCGACGAGCCGACCTCCGGCACCGTTTCCGCCGTCGGTCGAACGGCCCTGATGTTCCAGGAGGCGGCGCTGTTCCCCTGGCTCACCGTGACCGACAACGTGGCTCTGCCCCTGCGCATGGCCGGCGTGAAAAAGGCGGAGCGGACCGCCCGGGCCGGCGAGCTGCTACATGCGGTGCACCTCGACGGTTTCGGATCGAAGCGCCCGCACGAGCTGTCGGGCGGCATGCGCCAGCGGGTGGCGCTGGCCCGGTGCTTCGCTCAGGAGGCCGAGATCCTGTGCATGGACGAGCCGTTCGGTGCCCTCGACGCCATGACCCGCGACTTGCTCCACGACGAGCTCGAAAGGCTCTGGACCGAGCGGCGCTTCACCGTTCTGTTCGTCACCCACAACGTGCGAGAGGCGGCTCGCCTCGGTGACCGGGTGGTGCTGCTCTCCAGCCGGCCCGGTCGGGTGGCCGGGACCCTCGACGTGACGCTGCCCCGGCCCCGCAGCATGGGTGATCCCGCGGTGGCGGCCACCGCCAGCGACCTGACCGAACGGCTTCGTGACGAGGTGCGCCGCCATGCCTCGGACTGACCTCGAGACGATCAACGCCGCGGCCACCGTCGACGACGCATCGCTCGGCCCCGCGCCCGCCGACCGACCCGGCACGGTGGACCCGGTTCCCGGCGACCAGGAGCTCGCCGGGCTCGACGCCTTGGAACTGGCCGGCGACGAGCGGGCCAGCCGGGCGCGGCGGCTGTGGTCATCGCTGTGGCCCAAGCTGGCCGGCGCCGCCGTCGGGCTGTTCTTGTGGCAGTGCGTGGTCTGGTCGCACTGGCGGCCGGACTACCTGCTACCGGGCCCCATCACGGTGCTCCAGAAGCTGTGGCACATGACCCAGGACGGCGACCTCGGCAACGCCTTTGGCATCACCCTGAAGCGGGCCGGGATCGGCTTCTCCATGGCGTTGGGGGTCGGTGTCGTGATCGGCGCCGTCGTGTCCCAGGTGCGGTTCCTGCGAACGGCTTTCGGCTCGCTCATCACCGGGCTGCAAACCATGCCGTCGGTGGCCTGGTTCCCGTTGGCCCTGTTGCTGTTCGGACTGAACGAGAGCGCCATCACCTTTGTGGTCGTGATAGGCGCCGCCCCTTCGATCGCCAACGGCCTGATCGGGGGCACCGACCATGTTCCGCCGACCCTGATCCGGGCCGGCCGTTCCATGGGCGCCAAGCGCCTGCAGCTGTACCGCCACGTCATCCTGCCCGCCGCCCTCCCGTCGTTCGTGTCCGGGTTGAAGCAAGGGTGGGCGTTCTCGTGGCGCAGCCTGATGGCCGGAGAGTTGCTGAACGTGGTGCAGGGCAAGCCGTCCATCGGCCAGCTGCTCGACGCCAACCGCACCGCCTCGGACGCCGCCGGCACCATGGCCGTGATGATCTTGATCCTGGTCATCGGCATCGTGATCGACGCCGCCTTCTTCGGCGGGGTCGACCGGTTCATCCGCCGCCGCCGGGGCCTCGCCACCCCCTGAACGCCGCCTTCTACAGCTGAGAGAGGGCGAGGCCATCCAGGATGTCGGCCTCCGAGACCATGATCTGGTCCAGGCCAAAGGTGCGGAAGATGGCGACCAGGATGCAGCAGCCGGCCACGATGGTGTCGACCCGGCCCTGCTCCAGGCCCGGGTTGTGGCGGCGGTGTTCGCGATCCTCGGTGGCCAGGGTGCGGAACACGTCTTCAGCCGCCGATCGGGTCAGGGTGAAGTGGTGGACCTTCTCCCGGTCGTAGGTGAGCAAGCCCTGCTCGACCTGGGCCACGTTGCTGACCGTGCCGGCCAAGCCGATCACCGTCTCGGCCGCTTGAGACTCCGGTAACTCGCGGAGCACGTCGTCCAAGTGGGCTTCAGTGAGCGAGATGGCGGCGGTCAGTTCCTCGGGGCGAGGCGGGTCGTGCTCGATGAAGCGCTCGCTGAGTCGCACGCACCCGACGTTGAGCGAAAGGGCGCCGTCGCACTGCTCGGTGCCGACCGCGAACTCGGTGGAGCCGCCGCCCAAGTCGAAGACCAGGAACGGTCCGGTGGCGGGGTCCAGGCCGGCGGTGGCGCCCCGGAAGCTGAGCTCGGCTTCTTCGGAGCCGCTCAACAGCTCCGGCTCGGCACCCACCGCGTTGACGGCGGCGGCGAAGAACTCGTCGCGGTTCTCGGCGTCGCGCGCCGCGGAGGTGGTGGTCATGCGGACCCGGGTGGCGCCCAGTTCCTCGATGGTCCGGTGGTAGTCGCGCAGGACCTCGATGGTCCGCCCGAACGCTTCGGTGTCGAGCCGGCCGCTTCGATCCACGCCCTGGCCCAGCTTGGTTATGCGCATTTGGCGGTCGAGCTGCACCAGCCCGCCGGACCCGTCTGCCTCCGCCACCAGCAGCCGGGTGGAGTTGGTGCCGCAGTCGATGGCCGCGACGCGTTGGGGTGTCATTTAATGGCAACCACCTGCGGCGGTTGCTGGTGGCTCGCCGCTGGCGCTTCCCTCGCCACGCGGGCGCAGTCTCTGGAGAGTCATGGGGCTCCTTTATGGCAACCACCTGCGGCGGTTGCTGGTGGCTCGCCGCTGGCGCTTCCCTCGCCACCCGGCTGCGGGTCGGGCGCCGACTCCCCTTCACGCGAACCACATGCGGCGGTTGCTGGTGGCTCGTCGCTGGCGCTTTCCTCGCCACCCGGGTCGTCGAGCTGCTGGTGCACCCACGCCCCCACCGGATCGTCACCCCCGGCCAGCCACCAGGCGAAGTGGGCGTGGAGGCACTTCAACCCCCGCCGGGTGCCACCGACCCCACCCGACGGCGCCGGCCCGCGATGGCCGATCGGAAGGGCGGCGGCGCGCTCAACGGCATAACGCCGGTGAGCGGCGGCCACCTCGCCGGCGGGTACTTCGGCCTCGGCGCGCCGGACGCCGCCGCCGCTCTCGAGGCGGCTGACCCAAGTGCGCTCGGGCTCACCCACCAACCAATAGCGGGTGGGCATGGGCGCGCCGTCATCGAGCAGCGGCGCGTTGCGAATGACCAGCGGGGTGCCGTCACCGTGGCGGACGACGACCTCGAACCCGCCCTGCGGCCGGCGCCCCAGCAGCTCGGCCACCGCCGCCCGGTCCGCCTCGCGCTGATCTTGGACCGAAGGTCGTGTAACTGGCACGGCCACAGCCGACCACGGCCGGGACTACCCGCGCCAACCGGGCCCCGCCGCCATCCAGTAGGCGGACGGCTACCGCTGGTAGGGCCAGAGCTGGGGGAGCCGCAACGGGCCGGCCGGGGCGGGGAGCACCGCATAGGCCGTCTCGCCGGGGCGTATCATGCCGTACTGGGCGCGGGCTTGGCGCTCGATCTCCTCGGGCGTGCTCAGGCGGGTGACCTGACCCTCCAGCTCGCGGTTCTCGCGCTCGACGGCGGTCAACCGCACCGAAGCGACGCTGGCGCGCTTGCGCTGGTCGAGGTAACTCCGTACCGGCGGAACCATGATCACCAGCAAACCGATCACCACGACGACCGCCACCAACGGCACGACCAGGCGACCCGACCGCCGCCGGGGACCGTCAGTGCGGCCGCGCCCGCTCATGTCTGCGATCCGCCCCGCGCCAGAGCATGGATGCCCCGGAAGGCGGCCGAATCGCCCAGCTCCTCCTCGATGCGCAGAAGCTGGTTGTACTTGGCCACCCGGTCACTGCGGGCCGGAGCGCCGGTCTTGATCTGCCCGCAGTTGGTGGCCACCGCCAGGTCGGCGATGGTGGCGTCCTCGGTTTCGCCGGAGCGGTGCGACATCACCGACGTGTACCCGTGGCCGGTGGCCAGAGCCACCGTGTTCAGCGTCTCGGTCAGCGAGCCGATCTGGTTGACCTTGACCAGTATCGAGTTGGCGACGCCGGCTTCGATGCCGCGTTCCAGGCGTTCGACGTTGGTGACGAAAAGGTCGTCGCCGACCAGCTGGATCCGGTCGCCGAGGCGGGCGGTGATACCGGCCCAGCCGTCCCAGTCCTCCTCGGCCAAGCCGTCTTCGATCGAGACGATCGGGTACTTGTCGCACAGGTCGGCGTAGAAGTCGGCCATCTGCACGGCGCTCAGCTCGCGCCCCTCGCCATCGAGGACGTAGCGGCCGCCGGTGAAGAACTCCGAGCTGGCCGGGTCCAGGGCGATGGCGATGTCCTCGCCGGGGGTGAAGCCGGCCACCTCGATGGCCTGCACCAACACCTGCACCGCTTCCTCGTTGGAGTCCAGGTTGGGAGCGAAGCCGCCCTCGTCGCCGACGGCGGTGGAGAGGCCCCGGTCGTGCAACACCTTTTTGAGCACGTGGTAGGTCTCTGTGCCCCAGCGCAACGCCTCGGAGAAGCTGGCGGCACCGACCGGCATGACCATGAACTCCTGCAGGTCGATGTTGTTGTCGGCGTGGACGCCGCCGTTGATCACGTTCATCATGGGCACCGGCAGGACGTGGGCGTTGGTGCCGCCCAGGTAGCGGTACAGCGGGAGCTGCAGGTCGTCGGCCGCCGCCTTGGCCGCCGCCAGTGACACGCCGAGTATGGCGTTGGCGCCGACCCGGCCCTTGTTCTCCGTGCCGTCCGCGTCGAGCAGCGCCCGGTCGATGGCGCGCTGGTCAAAGGCGTCGAGGTCGGCGACCGCCTCGCGGAGGTCGCCGTTGACGAACCCCACCGCCTGCTGAACGCCCTTGCCGCCGTAGCGGTCACCTCCGTCGCGCCGCTCGACCGCTTCGAACTGGCCGGTGGAGGCGCCGGAAGGTACGGCCGCCCGGCCGCCGGCGCCCGAGTGCAGGACGACCTCGACCTCGACGGTGGGGTTGCCGCGGGAGTCGAGGATCTCCCGGCCGACGACGTGCTCGATGGTGCTCATGTGGCCTGTGATTCCCCCGGCGACCGCTGGCCGCCTGTTGCTCGTGTTGTTGGTGTTGAAACGGTACACATCTGTGGCCTGTGAGCTAGGTCACATCTCCACTTCGCCGGTGCCGCCCACTGGTGGCCGCGTTAGGAGCCGAGCCGATAGACCGACCCGGCCGACTCCCATCAGGTGGGCGACCCAAGAGCACATTCAGCCGCCGGCTTCTGCTCGACGCGCCTCGGCGACCAGGCGGTCCGCGGCGATGCGGAGGGACACCTCGGCGTCGACGCCGGCGTGGCGAGCGGCGCTGACCACTGCCAGCAGCTCGTCGCCGAGCCGGTCCGGCTCGGCCAGCGGGGACGGCTCGACTTGGACGCCGACGGTGGCGGCCCGCTTCAGCACTTTGGAGGCGTAGAGCAGGCTGGGCAGTGTCGGCGGGATGCCGTCGAGGGCGCTGGTGCGCTCCTTCTCCGCCCGCTTCAGCTCCTCCCACTTGCCCTCCGCTGATGCGGCGTCGTAAGCAGCGCCGGCGAAGACGTGGGGGTGGCGGGTGACCAGCTTGTCGTGGATGCCGCGGGCCACGTCGGCCAGGGTGAAGCGTCCGGCCTCGGCGGCGATGCGGGCGTGGAAGACCACTTGGAACAGCAGGTCACCCAACTCTTCTTCGACGTGGGCGTAGGCGGCGCCCTGCTGATCAACCGAACCGCCACCGGTCCGGGCTCGATCGAGCTCCAACAGGGCGTCGAGCACCTCGTAGCTCTCTTCGAGCAGGTGGCGGGTGAGGGTGGCGTGGGTCTGGGACCGGTCCCACGGGCACTGCTCGCGCAGGATGGCCATCAACTGCTCCAGTGCCACCAGCTCGGCGCCGACCGGGGCGGCCAGCTCCGGCACCCACAGCGAGGTGAGGTGGTCGGGTTCGAAGCTGCGGTCGATCTCCGGCCACCCGACCTCGAACACCGCCTCGTCGGGCAGCCCCAACCGCTGCAGGACGGTGACCGGGGTGACCGGTGGTTCCTCGACCGCCAACTTCACGTCGGAGAGCACCCGGCGGTTGTGGCAGTGGGCCACCAGCAACGGTCCCCGCTCCCCCGCCGCCCGCTCGGCGAAGCGGTGGGCGTCGACCAGCCGGACCCCATCCTCCAAGGGGTCGACGCCCAGCCGGACCCAAGCCAGGTCGATGAACGACAGGCCAGGCACAACCTCCAACGAGAGCTCACCACGCGTCGCCGCCCGGTCGAGCAGGTCGACGCTGCGCTCCAGGACCCGGGGTGAGCCCGGCACCGCGTACAGCACTTCGCCGTATTCGGCCGCTTGCCCGACCAGAGTGGCGGCGATGTGTTCGTAGACCTGCTCGAAGCGATCGGCGTTGTGGTAAGCGGCGTCGAAGCTGCGAGCTCCGTCCACCACCGCGGCTGCCGGGTGGCGGGTGGTGCGCAGGAACCGTTGTGCGGGCGGCACCCGCCCGATGGCCGCCATGGCTCCGACGGTCACGAGGTCGGGGCCGGCGGGACCGAGCCCGACCACCACCACCCGGCCCCCTTCGTCGGACGGGGCCTCAGCCACCCGCGGTGGTGGTAGGTGCGGCCGAGCTCGTCGGGGCGGTGGCCGGCGAGGTGGTCAAGGTGGTGGGCGTGGTCAAGGTGGTGGGCGTGGTCAAGGTGGTGGGCGTGGTCAAGGTGGTGGGCGTGCCCGAGCTCGAGGGTCCGCTTGCCGGTGCAGTGGTGGTCGTGGTGGTGGTGCCGGCTCCCTTCGGGACTGCGGGCGGGTTCACCCGACCGGTCGCCTTGTCCCAATGTCCGTAGGTGGAGCTCACCTGGACGTCGGCTTTGGCCAGCAACTTGCGTATGGCGGTGTTGCCCGCCTGGTTGCGGGCGGTGGCGTCGCGCTGGCTGGTCGTGGCTTGGATCTGCTGGACCAGCGCGTCGTGGGCCTCTTCGAAGGTGCTGGCCCCCCGGCGGACGACCTTGACCACGAAGATCCCGCTTTGGGTGGAGACGGTCACCACCGCACCGGCCGGGGCGGTGGCCAGCTCGCCGGTGATGGAGCTGGTCGAGCCGCACTGCTCCTTGCTCTCCACCGCTTGGGTCGCCACCGGTGTGGCGGCGGTGACGAAGTCGGCCCCCGCCTGGACCTGTTGCTTCACACTGTCGGCGGTGGCCTGGTCGGGCACGGAGGCGGCCAGCACGCACACCTGGTCCAACGACGCCGGGTTCTGCGCCGCCAACTGGTCGTACTGGGCCCGCGCCTGCTGTTCGATCTCGGCCTGGGTGAGGGCCGGTGACTTGACCGCTCCCGCTCGGCCCAGCGCCTGCAGTTGGGCGGCCAGGTTGAGCCGCAGGTCCTTCAGGGCCTTGGGATCTTGGTCGAGGCAGCCGGGGGTGGACTGTCCGGTGTTCGGGTCGGCGCACACCTCGGCTTCGCCGGCCGTCCGGTCGGCGGCGGCCACCTTGATCCCCCGCTTGGCCAGGTCTTGGCGGAGGATCTCGTTGATGACGTGCAGCGATAGCAGCGAGTCCGCCACCTGGACTTGGTAGGTGTCGCGGCCCGAACCGACGAACTGGTTGGGTGATCCGCTCTTCTTGGCCGCCGCCGCCAGGTCGTCGAGGTTGGAGCGGATGGTGGACGACTTGATGACGTGCCCGTTCACTGTCGCCGCCGCCTGCTCTCCCGGCTGGCAGGCGGTGGTGGCCAGCAGCGCGACGAGCGCCACCGCCGCCACCGCCAGGGGCCGAACGGTGCGACTGGTCAGAGGGCAAGAGGCACGCACGGCCAGGATGCTACGCCGCCCCCAACGGCCGGGAATCCGCACCCGGCGGCGCTCCGGCCGCCTCGATGGGGGCGCCGGGCGGGACGAGCTGGCGGAGGAAGTCGACTATGGCGCCGGCCAAGTCGGGGGTCTTGGGGATCGGGAGCTGCAGCTGGCCGATGTCCTCCTTGTAGACGGCGCCCTTGAACAGCCGGCCCAGGCGGATCTGCTGGCTGACCTTGAGCTTGAGCGGCGACAGGCGCGCCGTGAAGGCCGGTCCCGCAAAGGCCGGACCCTTGGTGACGTTCACCTCCCGCAGGCCCAACCTCACGCACTCCGCTCGCAGCAACGCCACCTCCAGCAGCCGGCCGGCCGCTTCGGGGATGGGGCCATAGCGGTCCTCCCACTCGGCGCGGATGTCGTCGACCTCGCTCTCCGTGGTGACCGCCGCCAGCCGCCGGTAGGCCTCCAGCCGCAGCTCCTCCTTGGCCACGTAAGCCGGCGGGAGGTTGGCGTCGACGGGCAGGTCGAGCTTGACCTCGGCCGGCTCGCGCTTCTCCTCGCCCTTCAGCTCGGCTACCGCCTCGTTCACCATCTGGCAGTAGAGGTCGTAGCCGACGGCGGCGATGTGGCCGCTTTGTCCGGTTCCGAGCAGGGTGCCGGCGCCGCGGATCTCCAGGTCACGCATGGCGATCCTGAACCCGCTGCCCAGCTCGGTGGCCTCGCCGATGGTCTTCAGCCGTTCGTAGGCCTCCTCGGTGAGGGCCCGGTCGCGGGGGTGGAACAGGTAGGCATACGCCCGCTGACCGGCCCGCCCCACCCGGCCCCGGAGCTGGTGGAGCTGGCCCAGGCCGAGCCGATCGGCCCGGTCCACGACCAGCGTGTTCACGGTGGGCATGTCGATGCCCGACTCGATGATGGTGGTGCACACCAGCACGTCGTAGGCCCCTTCCCAGAAGTCGAGGACCACCCGTTCGAGGGTGCCCTCGTCCATCTGCCCGTGAGCCACCGTGATGCGGGCCTCGGGGACCAGGTCGCGCAGACCTGCCGCCACCTCCTCGATGTCGCGCACCCGGTTGTGCACGAAGAACGCCTGGCCTTCGCGCAGCAGCTCACGGCGAAGGGCTTCGGCCACCGCTCGGTCGTCCTGCTCGCCGACATAGGTGAGGATGGGCTGGCGTTCGGCCGGCGGGGTGTGCAGCAGGGTGAGATCGCGGATGCCGGTGAGGCTCATCTCCAGGGTGCGGGGGATGGGCGTGGCGGTGAGGGTGAGAACGTCGACGTTGGACTTGAGCTGCTTGATCTGCTCCTTGTGGCTGACGCCGAAGCGCTGCTCCTCGTCCACCACCAGCAGGCCGAGATCTTTGAACTGCAAGTCGTCGGACAGCAGCCGATGGGTGCCGATGAGGCAGTCGACGGCGCCGGTGCGAACCGCTTCGGCCACCCGTTTGGCCTGGGTGGTGGTCAGGAAGCGGCTCAGCACCTCGACCCGCACCGGGTAGCCGGCGAAGCGGTCGCTGAAGGTCTGGAAGTGCTGCTGGGCCAGCAGCGTGGTGGGCACCAGCACCGCCACCTGCTTGCCGTCCTGGATGGCCTTGAACGCGGCCCGCAGGGCGATCTCGGTCTTGCCAAAGCCGACGTCGCCGCACACCAGGCGGTCCATGGGTACCGGCTGCTCCATGTCGGCCTTGACATCGTCGATCGCCTTCTGCTGGTCAGGGGTCTCCTTGTAGGGGAACGCCTCCTCCAACTCGTGCTGCCAGACCGAGTCCTCGGCAAAGGCATGGCCGGGGCTGTGCAGGCGCTTCTGGTACAGCACCACCAGCTCCTGGGCGATGACCTCGACCTCGGCCCGGACCCGCGCCTTGCTCTTCTGCCAGTCGCCGCCGTTCAGCTTGGACAGGGTGGGCGACTCGCCGCCGGTGTAGTGGCGGACGGCGTCGATCTGGTCCGAAGGGACGTACAGCCGGTCGGCGCCGCGGTACTCCAGCAGCAGGTAGTCGCGCTCCACGCCCCCGATGGCCCGCTTGACCATGCCGGCGTAGCGGGCCACGCCGTGCATGTGGTGCACCACGTGGTCACCGGGCTTGAGGTCATCGAAGAAGCCGGCGGCCTGGCGCTTGCGGGGCCGGGCCTGGCGGTGGGCCCGGCGGCGACCGGTGACGTCGGCCTCGCCTAGCACCGCCAACTTGATGGCGGGCAGGATGCAGCCCCGCTCGATGGGCTGCACGACGATGTCCAGCTCCAGGCCGTAGCCGCCCAGCAGCTCGGCCAGGCGCACCGCCGAACCCTCGCCGTCGGCGCAGACCACCAGCTGGTACCCGTCGGCGATCAGGCCGTTGAGCTGGCGGATCAGCGCGTCCCCGTCGCCCACCACCGGGTTCCAGCCCATGGCCTGCACGGTGGCGACGTCGGGACCTTCAGGCGTGACCGTCACCGTCCACGCCGGCACCTCGGTGTGAGCCAGCAGGCGCTCGAAGGGCAGGTGCAGCTGCGGGATGTCCGACCCCTCGGGAACGTCCCAGGTGGTGCGGGCAAGATGGGTGGCCAGGTCAGCCTCCTCGGCCAGGATGTCGGCCGCTCGGTCCCGCATCCGGCGGGGTTCCACCAGCAGGACCAAGGCGTCGGCGGGGAGCAGGTCGACCAGCACCCGTTCGCCGTCGACCAGCCACGGCAGCCACGACTCCATGCCGTCGAAGCTCTGGCCCTGGGCCAGCCGTTCCCACTGCTCGCGGCCCCACGGTTCGGCGCTGATCAGCTTGTCGGCCCGGGCTCGCACCTCGTCGGTGGGAAGCAGCTCCCGGCAGGCGAACAGCTCGACCTGCTCGATCGGGGAGGTGGACCGCTGGTCGGCCACGGAGAACTCGGTCAGCCGGTCGACCTCGTCACCCCACAGGTCGATGCGGACCGGGACCTCGCCGGTGGGACCGAACACGTCCAGGATCGAACCCCGCACCGCCAACTCGCCTCGGTGCTCGACCTGGGCCTCCCGCCGGTACCCAGCCGCCACCAGCCACTCGACCATCTCGTCGCGATCGCGCCGCTCGCCCGGCCGCACCACCAGCGGTTCGGCGTCTTCGGCGTGGGGACCGAGGCGCTGCACCAGCGCCCGGGCCGCCGCCACCACCACCCGCGGCAGGTGCTCACCACCGGCGTGCAGTCGCCACAACGTCCGGACCCTGCGGCCCATGGTCTCCACCCCGGGGCTGACCCGTTCGAACGGGAGCGTCTCCCAGGCGGGGAACAGCTCCACCGGGTCCGGCCCCAGGAACGCTTCCAGGTCACCGGCCAACCGCTCCGCGTCGGAGGTGGTGGGGACTGCCACCAAGATGGGCGAGCGCCGGGTCAGCTGGCTGAGCCCGGCCACGACCAGCGCCCGCGCCGGTTCGGGGATGGCCAGCACCGCGTTCGACCGGCCCAGAACCTGACCTAGCGCCGGCTCGTCGCGGAGCAGCGGCGGGAGGTGGCGAAGGGTCACCCGATGCAAGTTACCGACCCGTGTTGCTGGTCCCGCTCGGCTGCGCCTCGCCGGGACTGGCTTCGCCATGAAACCCACGCGCTCTAGCTGCTCCGCCTGGCGGCTGCGCAGCCTTGGCACGCGCTGACACGCCAGCGAGGGAAGCGCCAGCGACGAGATGGAAGCAACCGCCCAATGGTTGGGAGCCTGACGGATGCAACTCTTAGCTGATCGGTCCAGCCGGTAGCCGTCGTGAGCGCCAGCGAGCCGGCTACAAGCAACCGCCGCAGGTGGTTGCCATCAGCACGTGCCATCAACACTTCTGGTTGAAGCGGGTCATGGCGGGTTCGGCGCCGTCGGTCAGGATCAGCTCGACGGCGTCGGCGGCCTCCTGCACCACCACCCCCAGTTCCTGGGCCTCGGCCTTGCCCGGCCGGCGCAGCACGTGGTCGACGCCGGACATGGTGCCCGCTGGCTTGCCGACACCGACCCTCACCCGGACGAAGTCGTCGCTGTGCAGGTGGGCTTTGATCGATTTCAAGCCGTTGTTGCCGGCCAAGCCGCCGCCGACCTTCACCTTGAGGCGACCAACCGGCAGGTCCAGCTCGTCGTGGACCACCACCAGCCGGTGGAGATCCTCGATGTCATAGCGTTTGACCAAGGCGGCGGCGGCCAGGCCGGAGTCGTTGTAGAAGGTCTGGGGGAAGGCCAGCGCCAGGCGCAGAGGCCCGACCCGGACCTCGTCGGCCAGGGCACGGTGGCGGCCGGTCCTCAGCCGGCCGCCGTGGCGTTCGGCCAGCCGCGCCACCACCTGGGCGCCGATGTTGTGGCGGCTGCCGGCGTACTCCGGGCCCGGGTTGCCCAGGCCTATGGCCAGCAGGTCAGCCACCGTGTGCCGCCGGCTGTCCGGGCGGTGAGATGAGGCTGGTCAGCCCTCGTCCGAGGACGAGCCGTCTCCGGACGAGGAGTCGCCGTCTCCGGAGCCGCCCTCGCCTTCCTCGGCGCCTTCCTCGGCCTCGGCCTCGGCTTCGGCGGCGGCCTCCTCGGCCTCGGTCTCCAGGGTCGAGCGGGTGATGGTGGCGATGGCCACCGCTTCGTCCGGGTCGACCTCGGTGGACACGCCCTCGGGCAGCGACAGGTCCGACACCCGCAAGGTGTCTCCCACGGTCATGTCCGAGATGTCGACGGTGAGCTCGTTGGGGATGTCCGCCGGCTTGGCGTGCACCGTGAGCGTGAACAGGACATGGTCGACCATGCCGCTCTCGCGGGTGACCTCCTCGGCCTCACCCTCCAGCAGGATCGGCACCTCGACGGTCAGCAGCTCGTCGGCGCGGATGCGCAGGAAGTCGACGTGGGTCACCGTCCCCCTGGTGGGGTGGCGTTGCAGCTCCTTGACGATGCTGAGCTGGCGTTCGCCGTTCACCCGCAGGCTGAGCAGGGCGTTGAGGCCGGCATCGGTGGTCAGCGCAGCCCGCAGGTCGTGCCAATGCACGGCCACGGGCAGCGGATCGGCGCCTTGGCCGTACACGACAGCGGGGATCTTGCCGGTGGCCAGCAGCCGGCGAGATGATCGTGAACCGGTGGGGCGGCCGGTCTCGGCCGCCAGGGTGATCTCAGCCATCGGGGACTCCTACTTCTGAGCTCGCGTCGGAACGCTTCGGTTGTCAGGACGGCCGGCCACGCTACGCGCCAGACGCTCACCCGGCCGAATCACGTTCCCGCATCCACGGCCGAAAGGCAGACCCTCTAGCTCTGGTTCTCGCCGCCGAAGACCTCGCTGACCGAGGAGTCGTCGAACACGGCATGGATGGCCGCCGCGAAGATGCCGGCGACCGACAGGACCTCGATCTTGTCGATCCGCTTCTCGGGCGGCAGGGGCAAGGTGTTGGTCAGGACCATGCGGCTGATCTTCGAGTTCTTGATCCGGTCGATAGCCGGGTCGGAGAGCACTCCGTGGGTGGCCATGGCCCACACATCGGTGGCGCCCTGCTCGGCCAGCAGGTCGGCGGCCGCCACGATGGTGCCGGCGGTGTCGATGATGTCGTCGAGCAGCACGCAGCACCGGCCGGCGACCTCGCCGATCACGTTGGCGGCCACCACCGTGTTGGCCTCCCCCTTGGGACGGAACTTGTTGACAAAGGCCAGATCGGCGCCCAGGGCAGTGGAGAACCGCTTGGCCGCCTTCACCCCGCCGGCGTCGGGGGCGACGATGACCATGTCGTCCTCGCCGTTCGCCCGCAGGTAGTCGAGCAGGATGGGCATGGCGACCAGGTGGTCGACCGGCATGTCGAAGAAGCCCTGGATCTGGCCGGTGTGCAGGTCGATGGAAACCACCCGGTCGGCTCCCGCGGCGGTGAGCAGGTCGGCCACCAACTTGGCGGAGATGGGCTCGCGGCCTTCGGCCTTGCGGTCCTGGCGGGCATAGCCGTAACAAGGGCACACGGCGGTGATGCGCTTGGCCGACGCCCGTTTGGCGGCGTCGATCATGATGAGTTGCTCCATCAAGGCGTCGTTGACCTTGATGCCGCCGTGGGTCTGGATGATGAACACGTCGGCACCGCGTATCGATTCGGCGAAGCGGCAGTGGATCTCACCGTTGGCGAACTGGCGAAGGTTGGGCTCGCCCAGCTCTACGTCCAGTTGGTCGGCGATCTCGGCGGCCAGCTCGGGGTGGGCGCTGCCGGAGTAGAGGAGCAGCTTCTTGGTGCTCGCCTTCTCGCTCGTCGAACCACCTTCGACTGCCTCGACCATGTGGGCTCCCGGCTCTGGCAGGCCCGGCGAGCCTGCGGTCAAGGCCCGCTGTCAGGCCCCTTGGCAGTGTAGAACGCGCCGGTGACAGCCCCGGCGGAGATGGCGGAGCCTGGTTCGAGCACGGCGTAAGGACCGACCCTGGCCTCGGTCCCCACCTCGGCGTCGCGGCCGACGGTCTGTTCCATCACCACGCCGGCACCGACCAGGCAATCGGTCAGCCGGGTACCGGGGCCCAGCTCGACCCGCTCACCGATCACCGTCTGGCCCTGCAGGATCACACCCGGGAACAGGGTGACATCAGGCGCCAACACCACGGTGGCGTCGACGTAGGTCTGCTCGGGGTCGACCATGGTGACGCCCTTGCGGAGCCACTCGGTGTTGGTGCGGCGGCGAAGCTCGGACTCGGCGGCGGCCAATTGCACCCGGTCGTTGACCCCTTCGGTCTCGGATTCGTCAGGCACTTGGAACGCGGTCACGCCGTAACCGGCGTCGTGCAGCACGGCCACCACGTCGGTCAGGTAGTACTCACCCTGCGCGTTCTCGGGGCTAAGGCGGCGCAGGGCCGGCGCCAGCAGGCTGCGCCGGAAGCAGTAGATCGACGTGTTCATCTCGTTGATCTCTAGCTGCTCGGCGGTGGCGTCGGCGTGCTCGACGATTCGGGCCACCCGACCGTCCTTGCTCCGAACCACCCGGCCGTAGCCGGTCGGGTCCTCGACCACCGCGGTCAGCACGGTGCAGGCGGCGTCGACCGCGCGGTGGTGATCGACCAGCGCGGCGACCGTCGCCGGCCGCAGCAGCGGCGTGTCGCCGGGCAGGACCAGCACATCGTCATGGTCCAGGTCGTCATCGGGAAAGGCCGTGAGCCCGACGCTGACCGCATCTCCGGTGCCTCGCTGAACGTGTTGCTCCACGAAGTCGAGCAGCAGGTCCGGTTCCTCGCTCTGGAGCTTCTTGGTCACCCGCTCGGCGCCATGGCCGACCACCAGGACGACCCGATCCACCGAGCACCCGGCCAGCGAATCGAGCACGTACAGCAACATGGCCCGCCCGGCCAGCAGGTGCAGCGGTTTGGGTCGGGCGGAGCGCATCCGCGTGCCCTCCCCCGCGGCGAGCACCATCGCCGAAAGCGGTCGTTCTGCCATGCCTCCGGTCTACACCGCGCCGCTCCAGACGGAGGGCAGCTCTTGTCTGAGGCTGCGCAGTCGCCAGACGGAGCAGCACCGAACGGCCGATTCACATGGCGAAGCCGGTGCTGGCGAGGGCCGCCGAGCTGGCACCCAAGCAACACAGTCGCCAGACGGCGCAGCACCGAACGGCCGATTCACATGGCGAAGCCGGTGCTGGCGAGGCCCGCCGAGCTGGCACCCAAGCAACACAGCTCGGGGGGCAGGACTCGAACCTGCGACATCCGGCACCAAAGGCCGGCGTTCTGCCAACTGAACTACCCCCGAAGGTGGGGCCACGTTAGGCGCCGACCCTGACCGCCCGTGCTGGGTTCACCGGCGGGAAAGGTCCACGCGGTTTCGCATCGCCGTCCGGGCCGCCGCTAGGTTGGCCCGCCTCATGGGATCGTTGATCAAGAAGCGCCGCAAGCGCATGCGCAAGAAGAAGCACAAGAAGATGTTGAAGCGCACCCGCTGGCAACGCCGCGCCGGCAAGTAGCTCTCCCGGCGCCGGCCGTTCTCATGGCGAGCACCTGCGGCGCTCGCTCCCAGCTCGTCGCTGGCGCTTCCCTCGCTGGTGCGCCAGGCCCGTCCCCGGCGAAGCCCGGTCCGACGAGAGCGCCCTCACCGGGCGGTTGCTTCGCGTCCCGATCCCCATCCGGCGGGCACGGTGCGGGTCACCACCCGGCCCGGTCCCGGGAAGCTGCCCTCCACGAACCAGGTGCTACCGCTGCCGGCCAGCCGCGGCCCGGCGCCGGCGGCTTCGGCCAGCTCATCGCGCCAGCGGGCTAACTCCGGCTCCACCGCCAGGGCGGCCGGTTCGAGGTCGTTGGGGCCGGCCCCGGTGGGACCGCCTAGCTGGTCCCAAGCCCGGTAGACCGCCGGAGTCGAGCAGCCGATCGGCGGCGTGAGCAGGGTGTAGGCGCGCTCGACGAAGGGCAGCGGCTCCAGCCGCTGGCCGATGCCGGTGACGCGAGCCCGGCCACCGATGGTGCAGAACGGAACGTCGGCCCCGAGGCCGGCGGCGGCGTCGAGGTCACCGAACTGTGCCCACCGCAGGATGGCCCCGGCATCGGCCGAACCGCCACCCAAGCCGGCGCCGGCCGGGATGCGCTTGACCAGCCGCACGTCGGCGGTTCGCGCCACCAGCTTCAGGGCCCTGCGCACCAGGTTGTCGTCGCCGGCGGCGACTTCGAGTCCGGTCGAAGCCGACTGCACGGCCAGGCCGTTGCCGGCGGCCAGGTGCAGCTCGTCGGCTAGGTCCAGGCTGACCATCTCCGCGTCGATCAGGTGGTAGCCGTCGTCCCGCACGCCCAAGACGCGAAGCGAGATCGTGAGCTTGGCCGGCGCCAGCAACGAGGCAGGAAGCGCCGGCTCGTCCACGTCTCGACACTACGAGGGCCCAACGCGGCCGCGACCCGACGTTCGGTTGCGGCATGGGGTCGATGGCGCCGGTGACATGCTGCGCCCGGGGCAGACCACCCGCTCGCAGCGCGCCGCCGAGTGAGACCAGCTAGTAGTGCGGCGTGAGCTCGACCTATTCGGACGTGGACGGCAGTTGTGACCCGGGCGGTGCTGTCCGCTGGCAAGAGCGCATCGATAGCTGGCCCCAGATCAGGGCCTACAAGCGGAGGGTGGTGGAGTTGCTGGCCGGCGCCGACCCCGTGCTCGACCTGGGCTGCGGACCGGGTGCCGATGTCGTGCAAGTCGGCGTGGATCGCTGCGTCGGTCTCGACCGTTCCTTCACAATGTGCGTGACCGCTTCAGCACGCGGCGCCGCCGTGGGACAGGCGGATGCGCAGCACTTGCCCATCGGCTCCAGACGGCTGGGTGGGGTCTTCGCCGATCGGGTCCTCCAACACGTCGAGTCTCCCGATCAGGTGCTCGACGAGCTGGTGCGGGTGTTGCGGCCGGGTGGCCGCCTGGTGGTGGCCGATCCCGACCAGGAGACGTTGGCCATCCACCTCCCCGGCGTGCGACCGGACCTGGCTGACCGGGTCAAGGCGCGGCGCCGAGATGTCGGGTACCGCAACGGCAGGCTTGTGTCTTCTCTGCCGGATCGTCTGGCCGAGCGCGGCTTCACCAGCCTGCGGATCGCCGGGTACCCACTCATCCTGCGCGACCCACACGCTGCTTTTGGGCTGCCCGGGTGGCCCCGTCTCTGGCAGTCCGAGGGTGGTTTCACCGAACAGGAGGTGCAGGAGTGGGAGCTGGCCGTCGACCGGTCTGGCGCCGGCTTCATGTTGGCGCTGACCTACTTCGTCGTGTCGGCGTCCAGTCCCTGAGCGGCCACTGCAGGGGGAGCGACGACACCAGACGCCGCCACCACCCGGGCTAGCGAAGCCCATTGGTCGAGGGTCAGCTCTTCGGCTCGGGCGGTTGGAGCTACACCGGCCTGCTCGAACTGGTCGGCGGAGACCAGCGAGGACAGAGCCCGGCGGAGCATCTTGCGGCGTTGCCCGAAGCCGGCGTCGACGAGACCGAACAGCACGTCGCCGTCAGCGTCGACGACCGGCGACGGGCGGCGGATGATCTCGACCAGGGCCGAGGTCACCTTTGGGCGGGGTAGGAAGACGTCAGGCGAGACACGGCCCACGACCTTGGCCCGGGCCCAGTAAGCCACCTTCACCGAAGGGATGCCGTAGGCCGAGTCACCGGGCTCTGCCGCCAGGCGCTCGCCGACCTCCTGCTGCACCATCACCACCATGCGCTCGATGGCCGGAACCCCGGCCAGCAAGTGGAGCACCAACGGTGTGGCCACGTTGTAGGGGAGGTTGGCCACCAGCTTCCACGGCCCAGGTTCGGTGAGCACCTGGTTCCAGTCCAAGCGCATGGCGTCACCTTGGATGACGCTCACCGACCCAGCGCCGTCCCCGGGCCCCTCGGCCAGCACCGAACGCAGGATCGGTACCAGGCGGCGGTCGAGCTCGATCGCCGTCACCGCCGCGCCGGCCTCGGCCAAGGCGAGGGTCAGGGAACCGAGGCCGGCGCCGATCTCCACGACCCGGTCACCCGCTTGGACGCCGGCCAACCGCACGACCCGGCGGACGGTGTTGGCATCGACCACGAAGTTCTGGCCGAGGGCTCGGCTGGGACCGACCCCGTGCCGGTCGAGCAGGTCCGCCACCTGGCGGCGGGTGAGGGTCACCTGATCAGTCTCGCCCTTCGACAACGCACGGGCGCGACGGTGCCCACCCCGCCAGAGGTGGGCACCGGTCGATCTCGGTTGGGGAGCGGGTCAGCCGACTTGCTCGATGGTGAGGGTCTGGCGCCCGAAGGCGTTGGCCGCACCGCAGCTGGAGAAGTAGATGTCGAAGTCCGAGCCGTGGCCGATCCGGTCGTTCACGGTGTAGGTGGCGCCCCCGCCGACTACTCGCCAAGTGGAGCCGAGCGGGGCCGCGTTCATGGCCACACCGCCGTCGTGGGCGCTCTCACCGGAAGCGGTGGTGCCGCCTCCGCAGTAACCGGTAGCCGAAACCGTCATGGTGTTGCCGGTGCTCTGGGCGCGAGCCGGGGCAGGGGCCGGAGCTGGCTCCGGCGCCGGCGGTTGTGTGACCGGGGCCGGCGGCTGGGTCGTGGGCGGCTCGGTGGTGGGGGGTTGGGTGGTGGGCGGCTCGGTGGTCGGTGGCTCGGTGGTCGGTGGCTCGGTGGTCGGTGGCTCGGTGGTCGGTGGCTCGGTGGTCGGCGGCTCAGTGGTCGGCGGCTCAGTGGTCGGCGGCTCAGTGGTCGGCGGCTCAGTGGTGGGCGGCTCGGTGGTCGGCGGCTCGGTCACCGGCACGGTGGTCGGCGGCTCGGTCACCGGCACGGTGGTCGGGGCGACGGTGGTGGGAGCGACCGTGGTGGGCACCGTGGTCTCGGCCACGTTCTGAGGCTTGGGGCTCGTCACCGTGACCGAAGCCTCGGTGACCGGGCGGGTGGCGCTGGCCAGGACCGTGCGGGGCGCTTGCCGCGGCGTTGACTCGGTGCCCCCGGCTACGGCCAGGAGCACAGGTACCGCCACGACGGCCAAGAGGGAAAGCACCGCGAGTATGGGGCGGTGCTGTCGGAGGTAGGCGGCCAGTCGCGCTGGCCTGACCTGTTTGTCACTGTTCATGGCGAAGACGTTACGAGGGACCGTAACCTAAACGCAACATCGTTGTGCCTAAGTTCACAAACGCTCGCGAGAGGCTATGAGCGGTGAACTTTCGTCCCAGTCATCAGAACGCCTGGCCGCGGGCCTGTACGAGGGGCGGCGGCCGCCGCTGGTCAGCCAGCGAGGCGGAAGAAGGCGGCTGCGTTGGCCCAGGTCTGAGCGGCCAACTCCGCCGGCGCCACTCCCCTGACCTCCGCCACCTTCTCGCCGACGACGGCGACCAGCGCCGGCCGGTTCGGCTTGCCCCGGTGCGGTACCGGCGCCAGGAACGGGGCGTCGGTCTCGACCAGCACCCGGTCGGCGGGGCAACGCCGGACCGCGTCTCGCACCTCTGGCGCCGACGGGAAGGTGACGATGCCGCTGAAGGACAACAGCGCACCCCGCTCCAGGCAGCGATCAGCCTCGGCCGGCCCACCGGTGAAGCAGTCGAACACCGTCCGCGCCGGCGTCCCAGCCTCGTCCAAGATCGCCAAAGTGTCGTCCCACGCTGAACGGGTGTGGATCATCAGCGGCAGGTCGAGGCGGTGGGCTAGTTCGATCTGGAGGGCAAACGTGTCGCGCTGGCGGCTGCGGGGCGAGTGGTCGTAGTGGTAGTCGAGCCCGCACTCCCCCACTGCCACCACCTTCGGCCGGCCGAGCAGTGGTTCGAGACCGTCGATGCCCTGCACGGCGTCATGGGGATGGACCCCGGCGGTGGCCCAGACGTTGGGGTGCTCAGCGGCAACGGCGATGGCCGCCTTCGAGCCGGCGACATCGGTTCCTACGGTGATCAGGCGATCGACGCCGGCGACCCCCGCCTCGGCGATGGCGTCGGCCGCGGCGGGGCCGGGTTCGAGGTGGCAGTGGTTGTCGATCCAGCGGGGCCGGTCGGCGCCAGTGCCGGCCCCGGTTCCGGCGCTCACGGCGCCAGGCGTGGGAACAACGGACCGCTCTTCTCGACCGGGAGGCCGCCGGGGTACCCGCCCCACCGGGCGGCGGCGGGGAGGCGCTGGTCAGCGGGTGCCCCCTGGAGTCCGAGGCGCCGCCACACCTCAGCGGCGGAGGCGGGGATGGCCGGCGAAGCCAGGACAGCCACGATCCGCAGAACTTCCAGGGCGTCACCCAGCACGCCGTCGACGTTGGGGCCGGGATCGGCCTTCCACGGCTCGGCGTCCTCGAGCAGGCTGTTGGTCTCGCGCAGCAGCCTCCAGGTGGCATCCAGCGCCACCGACGGCGCCACCGCCTCCCACGCCTCGGAGGCCTCGGCCAGCACCTCGGAGGCGAGGGCGGCCAGCCGGCTGTCGGGGCGGGGCGCCGGGCCGATGCCGTCGCACTTCTTGGCCACCACCGTGGCCACTCGTGACAGCAAGTTCCCGAGGTTGTTGGCCAAGTCGGTGTTGTAGCGGACGACGATGTCCTCGTGGCTGAAGTCGCCGTCCGGTCCGTAGGAGTTGCCGCGCAGGAAGTACCAGCGGGTGCCGTCCACGCCGAAGTCCTCGACCAGTTGGGCGGGAGAGATCTGGTTGAGCGACGTCTTGGACATCTTCTCGCCGCCGACCAGCAGGAAGCCGTGGACGTGGAGGCGGTGCGGCGGCGGCTCGCCGGCCGCCAGCAGCAGCGCCGGCCAGTACACGCAATGGAAGCGGAGGATGTCCTTGCCGAGCAGGTGGTGGACGTGGGGCCACCAGGTCTCGTACCGCTCCTGGTCGGTGCCGTAGCCGATGGCGGTGATGTAGTTCATGAGCGCGTCGTACCAGACGTAGAAGACGTGACCGGGGTCCCACGGCACGGTGACCCCCCAGTCGAGAGAGGACCGGGTGATCGACACGTCTTCGAGGCCCTGACGGACGATGCCCAGCGCCTCGTTGCGCTTGCCGGACGGGTGGACGGCGTCGCTCTCGTTGAGCCAGCGCTCCAGCGGCTCGGCAAAGCCCGACAGCTTGAAGAACCAGTTGTCCTCCTCGAGCCACTCGACCGGCCGCTTGTGTATCGGGCAAAGACCGGGGCCGGCCGGGTGGTCGTCGTCGGGCAGCAGGTCGTCGGTGGCGTAGTAGGCCTCGCAGCTGACGCAGTACCAGCCGGCGTAGGTGCCCCGCTCGATCCACCCGTTCTCCTTGGCCCTGGTGAGCAGGGCCTGAACAGCCAAGTGGTGGCGCGCTTCGGTGGTGCGGATGAAGTCGTCGGGCGCCACGCCCAACAGATCCCAGGCCTCCCGGTAGCGGGACGAGGTGCGGTCGGCCTGATCCTGGGGGGTGACGCCGTTGGCCTCGGCTGACCGCTTGACCTTGAGGCCGTGCTCGTCGGTGCCGGTCAGGAAGAAGGTGTCGTCACCAAGCAGGCGATGCCACCGGGCCAGGGCGTCGGCGGTGACGGTGGGGTAAGCGTGACCGATGTGTGGCGCGTCGTTGACGTAGTAGATCGGGGTGGTTACGTAGAACCGGCCGGGCACCGGGTCACCCTAGCCAGCGACCTTTCGCACACTGGGCGGTGATTCGGCGGGCGGGCTCCGGCAATCGCGTAGGTCGGCCAGGACGTCTAGCTCCTTCTGGAGCTGGCGGCGCCGGGGGCCGGCCAGGTCGTCAAACGCGCCGTGGGCGCTGTCCAACCGTTTGCCCACCAGCTCGAGCTGGGCGGCAAAACGGTCCCACTGCTCGCCGAAGGAAGCCAAGCACGCCAACACCTCGTCTGACGTCTGGGCCAGGGCCAGCGACTCGGCCGCCTGGCGGATCACGGCCAGCACCGCGAACAAGGTGAACGGCGAGCAGAGCACGACCCGCTGAGCCAAGGCGACATCGATCAGGCCGGGGTCGCGCTGGTGCATGAAGCCGTACACCGACTCGTTGGGCACGAACAGCAGGACGTATCCCACCGTGACCCCCCGCTGGATGTAGCCCCGGTCGGTGATCTCTTTGATCCGCGACCGCACGTCGCGAACGAAGGCCACCTCGGCCGCCTCCCGCTCGGCCGCCGTCGCCGCTTCGAGTGAGCGCAGGTAGTTGGACACCGGGAACTTGACGTCCATGTGCAGGACCTGGTCGCCGGGCAGAAGGAAGGTGAGGTCGGGCACGCCGCCGCCGGGCACCTGCTGCTGGCGGCGGTAGTTGACCCCTTCGACGAAGCCGGCCAGGCGCAGCACGTCTTCGGCCATGCGCTCGCCCCACTGGCCCCGCGCCATTGGGCTGGCCAGCGCCTCGCGCAGCTGGCCAGTGGTGGAGGCCAGAGCGGCGGTGGAGCGCGACGCCTCGGCCAACCCTGTGACCAGCTCGCCGTGGGTGCGGGCTCCGTCGCGCTGCCAGTTGGCGAGGGCATCGGTCACCCGTCGCATTTCGGCGTGGACCGAGTCGAGCTGCAGGTCGAAGGCCTGGCTGCGCAACTCGATCTGGTGATCAGCGACTGCACGCTCGAGGGCGACGGCCCGCCGGACCTGGACGGGCGCAACCACCGCGGTCACGACCGCCGCCGCGGCCAGCACCACGACGATCAAGACGACGATGACGAGCAGGTCCATGTGCACCATTGTCCACACCCCCTACGACAGTCAGCCGGCCCGAGCCGCATGCCGCTGGGCGACGGTGACGGCCACGTGATGTCGATGGCACAGCGTCTCCAGCCCATGGAGGTGGTGGTGGCAGCCCGAGCCGTAGCCGCCTCCCCGGCGGGGATCGATGTGGTTCACCTCCACCGAGCAGGCCAGCACCAGTTCGGCCCATGCCCGCGACTGCCACAACTCGGCGGCCTCGACCGGTCCCAGAGGGATGAACGCCCGCAGGAACCAGCGGGCGACCTGGACGTCGTCGGGCCCGATCCCGCAGGTCGTGCACCGGTTGCCGTCCCGTGCCAAAGCGGCGGCGCGGGCGAGATCCCACCAGTGGTTCTCCCGGTAGGCGTCCTCGCAACGGCTGCCGCACCAGGCGAACCCGGACGCGGCCGGGGCGTCACACCAGCGGCAACGGTCGGGTGGACCCGACCACCGGGACAGTGAGCAGAGGCCGGCTTGCTGCGGATATCGAACGTCAGTGCGGTCGCGGGACATGCGGCGCGAGCATGCACAGGGGCTACGACAGTTTTGGGGGATGGCCGCCGCCGGGCCGTCAGACCTGGGGTGGCTTGACCCCGGTCCGGTGCACGATGGCGAGGCTTCCTTCCGGGCTGTCGGGGTCGAGCAGCAGCTGGACGGGGAGGTCGTGGGGCAGGCCGTCGTCGTCTACCTCGATCACAATGGTCGCCTGCTCCTTGGGTTCGAAGACCTCCTGCAACCCCACGGCCATCCCCTGCATGACCGCGCCGAGCGCGGTCCGGCGGCTCCAGCTGTTGAGCCGTGACGCGAAGGGCGGGGCTTCGGCGACGTGGTCGGGATCATCGGCGTGCAGGATCGAGTTCCGGTCGCCCCACCGCTCGACCCGACCCACGGTCACGGGATCGTCGTACCAGTCCTCAAGGTCGTCGTAATCCGATCCGTCGATGGCACCGTCGTTCTCCGTCCACCCGTCCTCGGAGCGGTCACCGTTCATCGCCACCAGCCTACGGCCGGCTCGGCCCGGGCGGTCGTCCGGGCGTCAGCGCCGGTAGCGGACCTCGACCACGGTCAGGTCGGGAAAGGTACGGGTGGCCGAGGCCCCGTCCGGCTCCCACCCGTGAGCGGCGTAGAAGGAGCGGGCGCGGCGATTGCCGCCAACCACCCACAGCCGCAGGTCACCGAAACCGGCGGCATGGAGGTGCTCGATGGCAGCGCTGAGCAACGCCGCGCCCCGCCCCTGGCGGTAGGAGCTGGGGTCCACATAGAGCGAGTACACCTGGCCCACGTCATCGTCGCCGTCACCGTCACCGTCATCGTCGACAGCGACCTGGGCGTCGCGATAGGGGCCGGTGTCGCAGAAACCGTGGACCTCGCCGGCGCGGCCCAGGACCAGCAGGCGGTGTTGGCGCGACGGGGGGAAGCGGGCCCGTTCGCTCCACCACGTCCAAGGCGGGTGCACCACGGCGCGGTGGTCGAGGAAGTCGTCGTCCACCACGCCCCGGTAGCCCACCTGCCAGGACCGCCACTTGACGGCGGCGATGGCCGGTCCGTCGGCCGCGATGGCCGCCCGGATCGGTACTTCGGAGCCCGGGGCGGGAACAGGGGCGAAGGGCGGCGGCAGCGCCGTGCCGAAACGGCGGCGGACCAGAGCGGCGGCGTCCCGGGCGGCCGCCGAGGGTTCATCGGGAAAGGCGCGCTGCACCAGTCCGACCAGCTCCTCTCCCGGGTCCTGGATCACCCGCACCGGCTCACTTGGCGCCGACCGCGCGCCGGTTCATCGCCCGGACCCCCGGCACGCGACCACCGGCTCGTCCCCGAACCACCGCCGCGGAGGACGGGCGGTCACTTGGCGGCGATGGCGGCTTGGTACGCCTGGCGGCGAGGAACAGCCAGGGCGGCGGCCACCTCATCGGCGGCGTCGCGGGCGCTGAGGCCGGCGGCCAGGGCAGCCCGGACGGCGGCGTCGACGTCGTGCTCGGTGGCCGGCGGGGGGGCCGGGGCGCCCTCTATCACGACCACCAGCTCACCGCGCGGCTCGGAGGAGGCGCACCACTGCGCCGCCTGGGCGAGAGTGCCGCGGAACCATTCCTCGTGGAGTTTGGTGAGCTCCCGGGCCACCACGACCCGCCGGCCGGGCCCGCAGACCGCCACCAGGTCATCGATGGTGCGGGCCAGGCGGTGCGGCGCTTCGTACAGCACCACCGTCCGCCGTTCGGCGGCGACCTCACGAAGTCGTTCTCCCCGCCCCGATCCTTTGCGCGGCAGGAACCCCTCAAAGGTGAAGCGGCCGGCGGGTAGGCCACTGCCGACCAGCGCGGTGGCCGCCGCCGACGGGCCGGGCACCACCTCGACCCGGTGGTCGGCGGCCGTGGCCGCCCGGACCAGCTGCTCGCCGGGGTCGGAGAGGCCGGGCAGCCCGGCGTCACTGACCACCGCCACCTGCTCGCCGGCGTCGAGGCGGGCCAGGACCTGATCGACGACGTGGGCTTCGGTGTGGTCGTTGGCCACGATCATCGGGGTACGGGCCACCCCGGCGTGTTGCAGCAGCCGGCCGGTGCGGCGGGTGTCCTCGCAGCAGATGGCGTCGGCGTTGGCCAGCGCCTCGGTGGCCCGGGGTGACAGGTCGCCGAGGTTGCCGATGGGCGTGGCCACCAGCACCAGCACGCCGCCAAGCGCGCCGCCGGTCACGGAAGGAGGGAGAGTCGCGAACCGGCTGCGACTCCCCAATGAACAAAGGCGCCGGCCTGGGCTTCGAGCACCGCTTTGGCTCGCCACACGGTGGGGCCGAAGCGGCCGGGCCGCAGGGAGGCGATGCGCAGGACCACCCCGTCAGCGTCGCAGAAGGCCACATCGATGGCGAAGCGCATGCCAAAGGTGTGCACGCTGCGGCACGGCTGCAGCAGCACCGCCCCGTCCATAGCCTCACGGCCCAGCAACCCCCGCCCTCGCTGGCGTCGGGTCACCAGACGCTCGACCGGCGCCACTCGATGATCGTCGACGCACAGTTGGCCGCCGGGGCTGTTGCTCGACGCTCGTTTCATGGACGGCACCTACCCGGTGGCCCCGACATCGAAGCCGAGGCTCGACGGTCGGACGGTGACGGCCGGCGATCGGCGACCCGAGAGCACAACGGCTCGTTCGCCCCGCGCAGTTTGGCGAGTTCACCGTCCGGCGCTGAAACGGGCGACCTATCCGCGCCCGTCCTACGACGTTTCGGGCGAGCGGTCCACCGCTTCGGCCCACTGGCGCAGGTCGGCCCCGGAGGAATCGGTGTCGTATTCGCCCTCGTCGACGTCGCCCGGCTCGACCTGGGTGAGCGGCAGGTCGATCTCCCGGTCCAGCCGCTTGACCCGGCGCTTGTCGGACCACTTCTTCAGGCCCTTGGAGCCTTGGACCACGATGATCTCGTCGATGTCATGTCGCTGCTGCAACGCCATGTCGATGGCGTCGGCGGCATCGCTGAGGCGGGTGATCTCGCCGTCCACGTCGACGCCTAGACCACCGATCAGCTCCATCAGCAGGTCGAGACGCTTCTGGGCGTCCTTCTCGACCTGGCCAGCGTTCCAGGTGTTGCCCTGGTTGGGAAGGCGCTCGGGGACCAGCACGTGGAAGCGGCACGGGCCGCGGTTGTGGCGGTCGACGATGGCCTGCCCGAGGGCCGGTCCGCCGACGGTGGAGATGGCCACCACCAGGACGTCGGTGGCCTCTTGCTCTGCGCTTTCCATCGAATCGGTCCTTCCCGGCCGGTCATACGTTGAAGCGGATCTCCAACACGTCACCGTCCTTGACGACGTAGTCCTTGCCCTCGACCCGCAGCTTGCCGACGTCGCGCGCCTTTGACCAGGAGCCGATCTCCAGCAGGTCGTCCCAGTGGATGACCTCGGCGCGGATGAAACCCCGCTCGAAGTCGGTGTGGATGCGGCCGGCGGCCTGAGGAGCGGTCGATCCGTTGCGGATGGTCCATGCCCGGCTCTCCTGCTCCCCGGTGGTGAGAAAGGTGCGCAGACCCAGCAGCTGGTAGGCGGCGCGCAGGAACCGGGGCAGGGCACCCTCGCCCAAGCCGAGGCCTTCGAGCATCTCGATCCGCTCCTCTCCGACCAACTGGGCGGCTTCGGCTTCGAGCTGCACACACACGCCGATGACCTCGGCCCGGCCGGTCAGCTCGGCCCGTACGGGCGCGGTGATCTCCTCGATGCGGTCGAGGTCGTCCTCGCCGACGTTGACCACGGCCATGACCGGCTTGTTGGAGAGCAGGAAGTACGGCCGCAGCAGCTTCCGCTGCTCAGGATCGAGGTCGCTGCGGTAGAGCGGTGTGCCCTCGCTCAACACGGCCAGGGCGGCGTCCAAGGCCGCCACCTCGTCGACCAGCGAGCGGTCCTGCTTGGCCGCCTTGCGCCGCTTCTCGACCTGGTTCTCGACCGCTTCGAGGTCGGCCAGGGCGAGCTCGATCTCCACCACCCGCAGGCACTCCAGCGGATCCGACGGGCCGGTTACGTCGGGATCGGCAAAGGCGCGCAGCAGGAAGACCACGGCGTCGACCTCGCGGATGCCGCCCAGGAACTTGTTGCCCAGCCCCTCTCCCTTGCTGGCCCCTTCGACCAGGCCGCCGATGTCGACGAACTGCACGGTGGCCGGCACCACCTTGCGGGAGGTGCTCATCTCGGCCAGCCGGTCAAGCCGCTCATCAGGGACCTTGGCCATGCCGACGTTGGCGTCGGTGGTGGCGAAGGGGTACGGGGCGGCCAGCGCCCCGCCCCCGGCCAGGGCGTTGTACAGCGACGACTTGCCGGCGTTCGGGAGGCCGACGAAACCGAACCGCTCCATCAGGCCTCGCCGCCGCGTTGGTCCAGGCGGTCGGCCGGCGCTTCGCCCGAGTCCTCGGCGTCGAAGGTCCAGTCGGGCTGCTTGGCGGCGTGGCGCTGATCGAGCACGACCCGCTCGCCAGGATCGAGCCGTTCGATCTCGGCGATCAGCCGGGGTTCGGCAACCGGCCCGCGGCCCGGGCCGACGGCGTGGGCGGCCATGGCGTCGGGGAAGGTGGCCAGCAGGCTGCTCACCACCAGCTGCTGCTGGGTGGCCAGGAAGCACCGGGCCCCGGTGGTGACGGTGTCCAGCTTTCGGTCGAGGATGTCGAGGTCGGTCTCCGTCGCCTGGTTGACCAGCACCTTGCCCAGCAGCCCGCTGATGACGACGCCGTCCTGCTTGCACGGCGTGCACTGGCCGCAGGACTCGACGCTCAAGAAGCGGGCCACCCCGGCCGCCACCGCCACCGGGTCGGTGCCCTGATCGAAGACGATGTAACCGCCGGTGCCGAGCCCGGAACCGGCCGCCGCCATGGCCTCGTAGCTCAGCGGCGTGTCGAGCATGGTCGACGGGATCAGCGGGTTCGACACACCTGACAACACGGCCGACGGCTCGGCGCCTCGCAGCACGCCGCCGCCGACCTCTTCGATCACCTGGCGCAGCGGCGTGCCCATGGGCACCTCGGCCACGCCGTGGCGGGCGGTGTCACCGGTGATCGTGCAAACGAGGGTCCCGGGCGATTTCGGCGTCCCCACCGATCGGAACCAGTCAGCGCCCAGAGCAAGGATGGCCGGCAGGTTGGCCATGGTTTCCACGTTGTTGACCAGGACCGGCGGGACAGGGGTCTCTTCGTCGCTGACCGCCAGTTCTTCATCGCCGGAGAGGGCCGAGTCGCCGACGGCGTCGTCGATGCCTCGCCGCCACGGCGGGGCCAGGCGGGGGAACGGCATCCGCCCTTCGATGACCTCGAGCAACGCCGTCTCCTCACCGAACAGGTACTCCTCGGGGCCGCCAACCACGTCGATGGTCACCCCCTCGGCCCAGGAGGCGGCGTTGAGCTCGGCCGCCGCCGCCCGGACGCGATCGATCACCTCGGTCCAGCGCGACTTGGTGGCGATGACCACCTCGTCGGCCCCGATGGTGACCGCCGCGATGAGGGCCCCTTCGAGCACCCGGTAGGGGTTGGCCAGAAGGATGGCCCGATCCTTGAAGGAGCCCGGCTCGCCTTCGGCGGCGTTGACCACGACCGATGCGGGGAGCTCCTCGGACAGGTTGGCGGCGACGGTCCGCCACTTGGTGGCGGTCGGGAAGCCGGCACCGCCGCGGCCCCGCAACCCCGAGGCGGCGACGGCGTCGATGGTGGGGCCGGGGCCGCCATCGAGTGCCGCTTGCAGGCCGCGGCGCCCACCGAGATCGACCCACGACTGGAGGGAGGTGACTGGTTCGGCGTCGAGCACGCGTGGTTCAAACTCCATTGGCGACACCCTAGAAGCGGCCGAACCAGGCCGGTCACGCCGGTACATTTCCCGGATGGACCCCGCCACGACCTTGGAGCGGATCACTTACCTGCTCGACCGCAGCTTGGGGCCGAGCCAGAAGTCGGCGGCCTACCTGCGGGCGGCCGAGATCGTGCGCCACCAGGGGGTCGGCGCCATCGCTGACCGGGCCGCCACCGGCACCCTCAAGGAACTGTCCGGCATCGGGGCCAGCACCGAATCGGTCATCGTCGACGCCCTGGCCGGCCGGGAACCACCGCGGCTGACCGAGCTGGAAGCGTCCAGTGTGGTGCCCGTGGGCGAGGGATCGCACCTGAGAGCGGCGCTCAAGGGCGACTGCCACACCCACTCGACCTGGTCCGACGGCGGCGCTTCGATCGAGACCATGGCCTTGGCCGCCCAGGCGCTGGGGCACCAGTACCACGTGGTCACCGACCACTCCCCCCGCCTGACCGTCGCCCACGGGCTCAACCCGGAGCGGCTGCGGGCCCAGCTCGACGAGATCGCCGTCCTGAACGAGAAGCTGGCGCCGTTCCGCATCCTCACCGGCATCGAGGTCGACATCCTCGCCGACGGCACCCTCGACCAGGAGGAGGAACTGCTGGCCCAGCTCGACGTGGTGGTGGCCAGTTCCCACTCCAAGTTGTCCATGGAGCGCAAGGCCATGACCGAGCGGATGGTCGTGGCGGTCGCCAACCCTCACGTCGACATCCTGGGCCACTGCACCGGTCGCAAGCTCAAGCCGTCGGACCCTCCCGCTGACATCACCCCCGCCAAGGTCGTGCGGGCCGAGTCCACCTTCGATCCCGAGATCGTGTTCGCCGCCTGCGCCCGCTTCGACACCGCCGTCGAGATCAACTGCCGGCCCGAGCGCCAGGACCCGCCCGACGAGCTGTTGGCCTTGGCCCTGGACTGGGACTGCCGGCTGAGCATCGACACCGACGCCCACGCCCCCGGCCAGTTGGAGTGGCAGCCCTACGGGTGTGACAAGGCGGCCCGCTTCGACGTGACCGCCGACCGCATCGTCAACACCCTTACCGCCGACGCCCTACTGTCCTGGACCGCCTCCCACTCCTCCCCCTGAGTGGTTGCCGAGCGAAACCGTGTCGCCGCCTACCCAGCGCATGTCGGGGTAGCGATCGCCGGTAGGTCGGAGATCGTCCAGTCGCTCCAGGTGGTCATGGTCGAGGTCGACCAACAGGGCGCCGATGTTCTCCTCCAAGAACGTGCGGCGCTTGGTGCCCGGGATGGGCGCCAGGCGCCGATGTTCTCCTCCAAGAACGTGCGGCGCTTGGTGCCCGGGATGGGCGCCACGTCGTCGCCTTGGGCCAGCACCCAGGCCAAGGCGACTTGTCCCGGGGTGGCGTCGATCTCGATGGCGATGGCCCGCACCTCGTCCACCATGGAGAGGTTGGCAGCCAGGGCTTCGTCCTGAAACCGGGGTTGGGTGCGGCGAAAGTCGTCCTCGGCCAACTGGTCGACATCGGTGATGGCCCCGGTGAGCAGGCCCCGACCCAGCGGGCTGTAGGGCACGATGCCGATGCCGAGCGCCCGGCAGGTGGGGACAACCTCGACCTCGAGGTCGCGGCTGAACAGGGACCATTCGCTCTGCAGCGCGGCGATGGGGTGGATCTTTACCGCCCGGCGGAGCCCGTCGGCCGAGGCCTCGGACAGCCCGAGGTGGCGGACCTTCCCGGCCTCGACCAGCTCGGCCATGGCACCGACTGTGTCCTCGACGGGGACGTTCGGGTCGGCGCGGTGTTGGTAGTAGAGGTCGATGTGGTCGGTGCCGAGGCGGCGCAGCGAGGCGTCGCAAGCCTGACGGACGTAGTCGGGGGTGCCGTCGACGCGGCGCGGCATGCGGTCGCCATCGCGGTGCACGATGCCGAACTTGGTGGCGATGACCACGTCGTCACGCACGTCGGCCAGGGCCTCGCCCACCAGCTCCTCGTTGTGGCCGAAGCCGTACACGTCAGCGGTGTCGAAGAAGGTGATGCCCGATTCCACGGCTTGGCGCAAGGTGGCCAAGGCCTCATCGCGATCGGGCTTGCCGTAGGCGAAGCTCATGCCCATGCAGCCGAGGCCCTCGGCGGTCACGGTCAGTTCAGCGGGGCCCAGCGTGCGGACCGGAAGGGTGGCGGGGTCAGGACGATCGGTCATGGCTGCGAAAGGTACGACTTGCGAGGTCCCTTCGCCCAAGCACCCGCGGCCCCGGCAGAATGAAGCAGTGCCCGCCCCTGCTCCTGCCGACGCCCGCCGCTTGTGGCGGGTGCTCGAACCGCTTCATGCCCTCATCTACTTCGCCCCTGAGGCCCTCGACCACTACCGGCAAGTGGGCCTCAAAGGCGGGTGGATGGGCTACTTCGCCAGCCGATCGGCGCCCATGGGGCCCGTGCCGCCCCAAGTGGTCACCGCCACCTTCTTCAACTTCGCTCCGCCCATGGTCGAACGGGCCATTCCCGATGCCTGGGCTCTGGCCGAGCCGGCGACCATCCTGTCCGCCCGACTGGCTGCGGCCGACATCGCCCTGCGGCGGCTGCTGGGCGACGACATCGCTTCCCCCGAGGTGGCCGAAGCGGCGGAGATCGCCCGCGCCGCGACCGAGGTAGCCACCACCGAAGGCCGCCCGCTGTTCGGCGGCCATGCCGCCCTCGCCTGGCCCGACGAGCCCCACCTCCGCCTGTGGCACGCCGCCACCCTGCTCCGCGAGCACCGGGGTGACGGCCACGTGGCGGTGCTGACCGCGGAGAGCGTCACCGGCCTCGAGGCGCACATTCTCATCGTGGGCCAGGGGGTCATGCCCCGCTCCACCATGCAGGCGGTCCGGGGCTGGACCGACGAAGAGTGGGACGCCGCCGCCGAAGGGCTCCGCTCCCGCAACCTGATCGACGGCGACGACGAGCTAACCGACGAAGGCCGCGACCTGCGCACCCGGGTCGAGGCCCGCACGGACCGGCTGGCCGTCACCCCCTACTCCAAACTCGGCGGCCAACGCACTGAACGCCTCTACGAACTGGCCCGCCCCCTCGCCCTGCGCATCGTCGACCAAGGCGGCCTTCCCATCCCGAACCCGGTAGGCGTCCCAGCGCCGTGACATGGCCCGCTCGGCTGCGCCTCGCCGGGACTGGCTTCGCCATGAAACCCAGGCGCTCAAGGCTGTAACACGGCCCCGCTCGGGCTTTGCCCTCGCCGGGGCGGCTTCGCCATGAAACCCACGCGCTCGTGCTGCTCCGCCTGGCGGACTGCGCAGCGGCACCTACGGAACAGGCGGTTGCCAGCCACAGGTAGCCGTCGTGAGCGCCAGCGAACCGGCTAAGAGCAACCGCCGCAGGTGGTTGCCAGCAACACAACCTTCTAGGGTGTCCGGTCTCATGTCGAAGAAGACGAACAAGCGCAAGATCAACGCCCGCCGCAAGAAGGCCAACCACGGCACCAAGCCCAACGCCGGGCGCTGACCCGGCACCCGGCGCACCCAGAGGGGCGCCGGTGAGCGAGGACGGCGGCGGCGGTGGGGTGGTCGACGTCATACACGGGGTTCGCGTGGCGGACCCCTTCCGCTGGCTCGAGGACGGTGACAGCGCCCGGACCCGGAACTGGACCGCGGCCCAGAACGGCGACGCCCGGGCAGCCCTGGACGCGCTACCGGGCCGAGATCGGTTGCGCGCCCGGCTGGTCGAGCTGCTGTCGGTGCGGACCGTCGCCGCCCCGGCCGTGCGCGGTGACCACCTGTTCACCACCGACCGGGGCGGCCCCGGCCACGCCGCTGACCAGTCCGTGCTGGTGGTCCGCTCCGTCGCCGACGGCCCCCGATCGCCGCGCCGGGTGCTGGTCGATCCCCAAGCGTTGCTGGATGACGAGACCGCCGCCCTCGACTGGTACCACCCTTCCGCCGACGGCGCCCGTGCCGCCGTCGGCCTTTCCACCGGAGGCGACGAGCGGTCGATCCTGCAAATCGTCGAGACGGCCACCGGCCGGCTGCTGGACGATGCCATCCCCCACACCCGGGCGGCGTCGGTGGCGTGGGCGCCGGGCAACGACGCCTTCGCTTACACCCGGTACCCGGATCCAGCTGACGTCGGCGAAGAAGCCGCCCAGTACGGCCGGTCGGTGTTCTGGCACGACCTGGGCGAAGATCCTGCCGGCGACCGCCGCATCTGGGACGACCGCCCCGATCCCGCCGCCTGGGCCGACGTCTCGACGTCGCGCGACGGCCGCTGGTTGCTGGTGCACGTGGCCATCGGCTGGGACCGTATCGACGTCCATCTGCTGGACCGAGCTCAGCCCGCTGCCGACTGGCAGCCGGTCATCGCCGGCGTCGAGGCGTTGACCACCTTCACCGTCGACAGCGCGCGCCACCGGCTGGTCGGGACCACCACCCTCGACGCGCCCAAGGGCCGAGTCGTCGCCATACCGCTGCCCGAGGCGGGGCAACCGGTGCCTCCGCCCCAACAGTGGGACACCGTTGTGCCCGAATCCGAGGCGGTCATAGAAGACGTGGCCGTTACGGCCGGCTCGTTGCTGGTGGCGACCAGCCGTTCGGCGGTCTCCCACCTGACCCGCTACCAGCCGGACGGGGCGCTTCCCCAGACGGTCGAGCTCCCCGAGCCAGGATCGCTCGGGGGCATCGCCACCGACCGAGACCACGACCGGGCCTGGTTCTCCTTCACCTCCTTCACCCGTCCCGAACAGGTCTGGCGCTGGACGCCGGAAGGCGTGAACGAGTGGACGGCCGCGGCGACGGCGGTCGACCCGGACCGGTTCACCGTGGCCGAGGCCAGCTACCCGTCGACCGACGCCACACCGGTCCACGCCTTTCTCATAGGCCCCGCAACCGACACCGCCGGCGCGGTGCCTCGACCCACGATCCTCACCGGGTACGGCGGGTTCGGGGTGATCATGGGACCGGCCTTCAGCCCCTTGGCAGTGGCCCACGCCGAGGCCGGCGGGCTGACCGTGGTGGCCAACATCCGCGGCGGCACCGAGGAGGGCGAGGAGTGGCACCGCGCCGGCCAGCGGCAGCACAAGAGCAAGTGTTCGACGACTTCGCCGCCGCCGCCGGCTGGCTGGTGGCGCAGGGCCGCACCACCCCCGACCAGCTCGCCATACGCGGCGGCAGCAACGGCGGCCTCCTGGTGGCCGCCACCCTCACCCAGCGGCCCGACCTGTGCCGGGCCGTGCACTGCGCGGTGCCGCTCACCGACATGGTGCGCTACGACCGGTTCCTGATCGCCAAGCTGTGGGTGCCCGAGTACGGCGACCCGGCGGTGGCCGAGGAGTTCGAGTGGCTCCACGCTTACTCCCCTTACCACCACGTCGTCGACGGCACCTGTTACCCAGCGGTGCTGATCACCACCGGCGAGCAGGACTCCCGCGTCCACCCCGGCCACGCCCGCAAGTTCGCCGCCCGCCTGCAGCAGGCGACTTCGTGCCTCGATCAGCGGCCGATACTGCTGCGGCTTGAGGAGCGGGCCGGGCACGGGCAGGGCAAGCCCATAGGCCGCCAAGCCGACGAGCTGGCCGACGTGCTGTCGTTCCTGCTATGGCAACTCGGGGTCGCTGGTCCCTCCGATCCGCGCCGATAGGTCGCTCCGTTGCGCCACACCCTTCCTTCGCCAGGCTGCGCCTGACGAACTGGCCCGTACTTGTCTGGTCGCCTCGTCATCGGCTCGGCTCCTTAGTTGTGGATGGGGAACGCGTCGGGATGCAGCCACAGGGCGCCGGCCACGGCGGCGATGCACAGCACCAGCAGGATCACCCCCCGCAGGTCGAGCCGGCCGCCTTCGGTAGTTACTGCTTCGACCACCGCCTCGGTCCCGCGGTCGGTCCGGAACCGTCGGCTGCCGCTGCCGAGCGGGTACAGCAGCACGCCGGCCACGATGAACCCGGAAAGGCGGAGGGCGAGCTCGTCCACCGGGGCGGCGACCTTGGCGCCGTGCAGCAACGACCAGCCGCCGAGAGCCACTGCGCCCGCGGCCAGCGCGGGCACCGCCCGGACCAGGCTGGTGGCGACGTTGGCCAGGAACCGCAACGGGATCACGACGGCCTCGCTGGAGGTCTCGAACCAGGTGGCGGCTTGGCCGTGCCAGAGGCGGTGCCGGTGCAGGGTCACGTCGCCGACGGTCGCCAAGGCAGGCAGCAGGACCACGACCAGCAGCGCGGCGATCACCACCGGCGCCGCTGAAGTGACGGCGAGGGTGG
>JAABUR0100001288.1_pt1 | contig 46020 bp, 46 predicted proteins | sample 5560091 | NCBI WGS metagenome assembly JAABUR01 (sample SAMN10711879, study PRJNA513375) | rock metagenome | isolation source: Antarctica rocks | place: Antarctica: Victoria Land, University Valley sud | reverse complement strand
GACGCGGTCGCCGCCGACATCGACGCCGAGATCCGCGCCCTGATCGAGCTGGCCCACGACGAGGCCTGGGACATCCTGGTCGACCACCGCACCGTCCTGGACAACCTCGTGCTCGAGCTGATGGACAAGGAGACCCTGACCCGCGAGGACCTAGCGCGGATCGCCGAGGGTGTGTCCAAGCGGCCGTCGATGGCGCCGTACGAGGGGTTCGGCAAGCGCGCTCCCTCGGATCAACCCCCCGTGCTGACCCCGGCAGAGCGGGCATCCCTCAACGGTTCAGCTCATGTCCAGGCCGGCATCCGGGAGTGAGCTCAGAGCCGAGGACGGCTTGAGCGCGGAGCGAGCGCAAGAAGACCTGCTGCAGGAGGGTGTGTCGATGGCTCCTGCTGGTTCAATTCCTGCGCAGTTCGACCAGGCCCGAGCCGAAGCCGCTATCGCCGAACTCCTGATCGCCGTCGGTGAGGACCCCACCCGGCCGGGATTGATCGAGACGCCCGCTCGGGTCGCTCGGGCATACCGGGAGATGTTCGCCGGGCTGCACCAGAATGCCGAGGACATCGTCACGACGACGTTCGACGAGAACCACGACGAGATGGTCATCGTCAAGAACATCGAGCTCTACAGCATCTGCGAGCACCACCTCGCGCCCTTCCACGGCGTGGCACATGTGGGGTACGTACCCAATGTGTCCGGCGAGATCACCGGGTTGTCCAAGCTGGCCAGGCTGGTCGATCTGTACGCCCGGCGGCCGCAGGTCCAGGAGCGGTTGACCTCGCAGGTTGCCGATGCGCTGGTGGAGCGGCTCAAGCCGCGTGGGGCGATCGTGGTCATGGAGTGCGAGCACCTGTGCATGTCCATGCGCGGCGTACGTAAGCCCGGGTCGCGAACGGTGACCTCGGCCGTTCGCGGCGTCCTCAAGACCAACCAGCCCACGCGCGCCGAGGCGATGAGCCTCATCCTCGGACGCTGATGCCGTCCTCCCCCCGGCCGGTGGGCCTGCCCGCCCCCGACCGCTGCCTGGTCATGGGCATCCTCAACGTGACACCCGACTCGTTCTCCGACGGGGGCCGCTTCTCCGGCCTGGCCGATGCTGTGGAGCACGGGGTGTCCATGGCCGCGGCCGGCGCCGATGTCGTGGACGTGGGCGGTGAGTCCACCCGACCTGGCGCCGAGCGGATTCCGGCGGACGAGGAACTCTGCCGGGTCCTGCCGGTGATCGCCGAACTCGCCGCGGCCGGTCTGTCCACGACGATCGATACGACCCGGGCGGCCGTGGCGGGGGCTGCGCTCGCCGCTGGGGCGGTCGGCGTCAATGACGTCAGCGGCGGGCTGGCCGATCCGGACATGAGCCGGGTCGTGGCCGAGGCCGGCTGTCCCTGGGTGCTGATGCACTGGCGCGGGCACAGCCGGGAGATGGCGCAACTTGCCTCGTACGGCGACGTGGTTGTCGACGTACGCGACGAACTCCGCTGCCGGGTCGATGCGGCACTCTCGGCCGGGGTACGTGCAGAGCAGCTGATCGTGGATCCCGGGCTGGGCTTCGCGAAGACGGCGGAGCACAACTGGGCGCTACTGGATCGACTCGACGTGCTGCTCGATCTGGCCCTGCCGGTCCTGATCGGCGCCTCCCGCAAGGCGTTTCTGGGCCGGCTGCTGGCCGACCGGGCCGGTGTGGCCCGGCCGCCCGATCAACGCGACGACGCCACAGTCGCGATCACGACGATGGTCGCCGAGCTCGGTGTATGGGGCGTACGGGTCCACGAACCGGCCGCAAATGCCGATGCAGTCAAGGTGGTTGCCGCAGCGAGTGCGGTGCGTACGCGGACGCGTGCGGAACCGGCACCGGTCCCGGCACCGGCACCGGTCCAGGCACCAGCACCGGCACCTTTACCGGTCGAGGCATCCGGCGAGCCGATCGGACAGCAATGACTGACCGGATCACGTTGCGCGGCCTGCGAGTTCGCGGTCATCACGGGGTATTCGAGCACGAGCGTCGCAACGGTCAGGACTTCGTCGTCGACGTTGTGCTCTCGGTCGACACCGGCATGGCCGGGCAGTCCGATGACCTGAATGACACGATCCACTACGGCCTGCTGGCCGAAGGACTGGCGGCGGACGTCGAACGCGACCCGCTTGACCTGATCGAGGCGCTGGCCCAGCGGCTGGCCGACCGATGCCTGAAGGACCCGCGGGTGGAGGAGGTCGAGGTGACCGTACACAAGCCGCAGGCCCCGGTCACCGTCCCGCTGGACGACGTGGCGGTGACCATCACCCGCCGCCAGCCATGACGTCGGTCGTCCCTCCCGCGGTTATGCGCATAACCGTCGCCGACGGGCCCGAAATGCTGCGGTTATGCGCATAACCGCAGGTTCGGCCGGGAGCCGGCCCTGGTCGACTGCGGTGCTTTCGATCGGGTCGAACCTCGGCGATCGGCTCTGCCACCTGCAGTCGGCGGTGACCGGCCTGGCCGACTACCTCTCTGGCCCGGGGTCGGTCTCAGCGGTCTACGAGACGGCGCCGTGGGGAGGCGCGGAACAGCCGGCGTATCTGAACGCGATCGCGATCGTGTCCGGCGAGCGCTCTCCCGCACAATGGCTGGAGTTGGCCCATGTGCTCGAGCAAGCCGCCGGGCGTATCCGCGAAGTACACTGGGGTGCAAGAACTCTGGACGTCGACATCGTTGTCGTAGACGACATCCGATCTGACGATGTCACCCTCACGTTGCCGCATCCGCATGCTCATGAGCGTGCCTTCGTGCTCGTACCGTGGTTGGACATCGATCCAGAAGCAGCACTGCCCGGTCACGGTCGCATTGCAGACTTAGTGTCCACAATGGACACATCGGGCGTCGTACGGTGGGGCACGTTGGCGAGGGCGACGTGAGCCCGACCAAGCCCCGCGATCTGGCCCTGATCGGCCTGTTCGTCGCAGCGCTCGGCTGGCTCCTCGTACGGCAGTACTACGGCGATCTGCCTCCGTTGCGGTGGTACCTGCCACTGTCATTCGCGGCTCTCGGAGTCGCCGAACTCATCGGCGCCCGCACGTTGCGGTCCCGGATCCGGGGTTCGGAGGGCCTCACTCCAGGGGATGCGCTCGGTGCTGCCGGCGCCCTTGCTCTGGCCAAGGCGAGCGCGGTCGCCGCCTCGGGGTTCCTCGGACTGTGGCTGGGGCTGCTTGCGTACACCGTGCCCAACGTCGACTTCTTGGCCGCCGTGGGCAACGACACCGTCACCGGGGTCATCGGGGTGACGTCATCGGGCCTCCTGGTTGCCGCGGCCCTGGTCCTGGAGGACGCGTGCCGTACGCCCCGCCCGCCGGGGGATCGAGACGAGCGGTCCTGATCGCTTCCACTTCGCCCGGGCCTGTACTTGTATTGGCCGGTACGGACTCCTCGAGACTGGAGAAGCAGATGCCCCAGCGCCGTGCCCATCTGGTCGGCAGCCTTCCGGGGGCCGATGCGCAGGACGCGATGCGATCGGCACTCGATCAGCTCGGCCCGCTGCTGGCCTCACTTCCCGACGGGGAGACCGGCGAACGCCGGAACTGGATCTTGAACATCGTCGAGGGAATGCGCCAGCATCCAGATCTGGAGGTGGCCAAGGAAGGGGACTGGTCGGACTACGACAAGACCCCCCGGTTCAAGATCCGGCGGGGGCATCAGCTCTACGGGGCGACGCTGAACTTCGGCCATGTGGCTGCCGTCAAGCAGTCGTGGCCGACCTTCGAGGCTTTGCGCAAGGAGTCCGGCCAGCCCGAGCTCAGTTTCCTGACCGGCATACCCGGAGACGTGGACATGACCATGTTCACTCTCGGCCCGGCCGGCCTTCTGCGGCATCGACGACCGTTCACCGAGGCCACGCTGCACGAGATCCGGACCATCCACGAGATGACCGGAGGCCAGAGTGTCTTTCAGATCGAGGTCCCCGCCGAACTGGTGCTGCTGACCAAAGCGCCGCCACCTGCCCGGCCGGCGCTGGCGAAGGTCCTCGGAAAGCGGATCGCGGACCTGGCGGCTGGGGCGGAGGAGGGGACCCGGTTCGGCGTGCATCTCTGCCTCGGGGACATGAACCATCGCGCCTTCGGCCGGATGCGTGACGCGGCGCCGCTGGTTGCGCTGAGCAATGCGATCGTGCGCGCCTGGCCGGCCGGGCGGCCGCTGGAATTCGTGCACGCGCCCTTCGCAGCCGCTGACGAGCCGCCGCCGGCCGATCCTGAGTTCTACGCACCGTTGGCCGGGCTGAACCTACCGACCGAAACCCGATTCATCGCCGGTATCGCGCACGAGGCTCAGGGGCTCGCGACGCAGGAGACCATCCGGTCGTTGATAGACGGGCACCTCGGACATCCGGTCGACATCTCGACCTCGTGTGGCCTTGGCCGCCGCGAGGAGTCCGCAGCGCGAGCGGCCATGGAGCGGATCCGCGTCCTTTGCCTGGCCTGATCGGCTTGGATGGCCTCGAGCACTGACGAGGACGCTGTGCCGACTGGACAACACCGTTGTCCCTACCCCGTAGCGTGCGTCGGATAGGCCCGCGTACGGCGGTCACCGCGATCTTCTTCCTCAACGGGGCAGCCTTCGTTCCTGGTATTCGCGGCTGCCCGCGATCCAGGACCGGCTCGATCTCGGTCCCGGCGCCGTCGGACTTGCTCTGCTCGGTGCACCCCTGGGCCTGCTGGTCACCCAGCCTGCCGTCGGAGCGTTGATCGCTCGACACGGTTCGCGACCGCTTGTGGCAGCGGCACCGATCTGGCTCGGCGCGGTGATTCTGCCCGCGTTCGCCGTCGACGTCCTTACCCTGTTGGCCGCGGTCACCATCGTCGGTGCGGCCAACGGAACCCTCGACATCTCGATGAACGCCCAGGGACTGGCTGTCGAGCGGGCGGCCGTGAAGCGCCTGTTCAGCTCCCTGCGCCGCTTTCTCCTTCGGCGCCTTGGCCGGCGCGGTACTGGCCGGAGTCGTTGCCGCACTTGGAGTTCGGCCAGCGACCCATCTCGGCGGAGTCGCCCTCATCGGGGCAGTCATCTCTCTTGCACTTGTGCCCAGCCTGCTCCACGACCGGCCGGACGGTGTCGACCGAGGGCCGCGGTTTGCCCGGCCGAGCCGCCGGCTGGCGGTCTTCGGCGCCATCGCACTGGCCGTACTACTCTCCGAGGGCGCCATCTTCGACTGGAGCGGGATCTTCCTGGCCTCCGAACAGCGGGCCGGCCCGGGACTGGCGCCGATGGGCCTAGCTGCGTTCTCCCTCACGATGGGCATAGGTCGACTACTCGCCGACCCAGCGGCAGACCGATTCGGCGAGGAGAAGGTCGCCCGCGGGGTGCCCTAGCAGGTGCGACCGGACTGGGGCTGGCCCTGGCGACGGGCTCGGTCGCGGTGTCGATCGCCGGCTTCGCGGTGACCGGCCTTGGCCTGGCAGCGGTGTTTCCGCTCACGTTGCGCGCGGCCGCTCGAAACCCGGCCACGGCGGGGCCCGATCTGGCGGCGGTATCCAGCTTGGGCTACCTGGGCCTGTTCCTGGGCCCACCAGCGATCGGGGTCCTGGCCGAGCAGACGGGTCTTCGGGCCGCGCTGCTGCTGGTGTGTGCCGCCTGCCTGGTGGCTGCGATCTTCGCCTTCCGCATCGACCCGGCGCCCCGCCCCGCGATTTAGCCGGCTCCGAACGCGCTCAGCCGTAGCGTGGCCGCATCGCACCCGTTTCCACCGCATTGCACCTGATGCAACGGGTAGTCCGCGGGCACAACGGGTGCAACGCGTAGTTGGGGCACCCCTGGCGATGACCCGGCTGGCTCTATCGCGAGAACTAGACGGCGCCGGCGGTCTCCGGAACCGATCCGTCCACCGAGCGGCGCAGCGCGGAGTGTAGGGACTCCGGGGTCAGGACGCCCAGAAAACGGCCGCCGTCCAGGACTGCGACCCAGCCGGCGTCGAGTTGCAGCATCTGGGAGAACGCCGTCTTCAGCGACGCATCGGCCGGCACCCAGGCCTCCATCCGCCGGCCGTGCTGTACGACGGTGCCCGACCCCTGCGCGCGGTCGAGCGAGATCCAGCCGTGCAGGTTCTCGCCGTCATCGAGGACAACCGCCCAGCGTGCCTCGGCTCGATCGAGGACGGCACGCGCGTCGGCCAACGAGTCGTTGACGTGGACGACCGGCGGGTGTTCGAGGTCCTCGGTGTCGATGTCGGTCACCGCCAGCCGCTTGAGCCCTCGGTCGGAACCGACGAAGTCCGCGACGAATTCGGTGGCCGGCTTGCCCAGCAACTCGGCCGGGCTGGCGAACTGCTCGACCTTGCCGCCCTCGCTCATCACCGCGATCCGGTCCCCGAGCCGTACGGCTTCCTCGATGTCGTGGGTGACGAACACGATCGTCTTGCGCACAGCTGCCTGCAGGCGCAGGAACTCCGACTGCAGCCGCTCGCGTACGACCGGGTCGACGGCCGAGAACGGCTCGTCCATCAGCAGGACGCTCGGATCAGCCGCCAATGCGCGCGCGACGCCGGCGCGTTGCCGTTGCCCGCCGGAGAGCTGATGGGGATACCGGTCGCCGTACGTGGTCGGGTCGAGTCCGACCGTTGTCAACAGTTCCTCGACGCGGTCGGAGATCTTCGGCTTTGCCCAGCCCAGCAGCTTGGGAACGGTTGCGACGTTGTTGCGGATGCTCTGATGCGGGAACAGCCCGACGTTCTGGATGACGTACCCGATCCGGCGCCGCAACTCGTGGACGTCGACCTTGGTGACGTCCTCGCCACCGAGCAGGATCCGGCCGGTACTCGGCTCGATGATCCGGTTGATCATCTTCATGGTCGTCGTCTTGCCGCACCCGGAGGGGCCGACCAGGACGGACAGCTCACCGGCGGCGAAGTGCAGGTTCACCTCTCTCACCCCGACGCTGCCGTCCGGGAAGGTCTTGCTGACTCCCTCGAGGTCAATCGGTTCGGCCGCGTTCTCCGACTGGGCTGTAGCGTCCACGTGTGGCCTTCCTGCTGGGCAGCCTCCGATGAGGGCTGCTGCGGTACTCGCGGTCGAGAGCGCGCCGAACCCCTGGATCAACTTCGGCTATCTCGCGGACAACTGGGATCGCATTCTTCCCTATCTGGGCCAGCACATCCGGCTGACGCTGATTTCGGTCCTGATCGGGACGGTGATCGCGCTTCCGCTGGCCGTGATCGCCCGTCGGATCCGGTTCCTCGCCGCACCGATCCTCGGACTGTCGACGCTGCTCTACACGATCCCGTCCCTGGCGATGTTCGCGTTCATCGCCCCCTTCACCGGGCTGTCGCCTACCACGGTGATCATCGGCCTCGTCCTGTACTCCTTGGTCATCCTGGTCCGGAACTTCCTGGCCGGACTCCAGTCCGTGCCCGACGACGTCCGTGAAGCCGCCCAAGGGATGGGGTACGGGCCGGCCCGGATGTTCTTCAAGGTCGAGTTGCCGCTGGCGCTGCCCGCCTTCATGACCGGGCTGCGGGTGGCCACCGTGTCCACCGTCGCGCTGGTCACGGTAGGGGTCATCGTCGGGCAGGGCGGGCTCGGACAGCTGATCATCGTCGAGGGCTTCCGGCGCAACTACTTCAAGGCGCCGATCGTCTACGGCACGCTGCTCTGCGTCCTGCTGGCCCTCGTCCTCGACCAGCTGCTCGCCTTCGCCGAGCGCCGGCTGACGCCGTGGACGAGGAGGCCGACATGAGCATCTTCGAACGCGCCCTGCTCTACCTCAACGATCCGGTCAATTGGACCAAGCGCAACGGGATCCTCGAGCTCTTGGGTGAGCATCTGACGATCGCTGGCCTGTCCTTGTTGTTCGGGATGCTGATCGCCCTCCCGCTGGGAATCTGGCTGGGACACACCGGCCGTGGCGGAGGCTTCGCAGTCGCGCTGTCAAACGTGTCGCGCGCGGTGCCGACCCTGGCGATCCTGACGATCCTGGCCGTGACGCCGATCGGCTTCACCATCTGGGCGCCGGTGATCGCGCTGACCGTCTTCGCCGTACCACCGATCCTGGCCAACACCTATGTCGGGTTTCGCGAGGTCGACCGGGACGTGCTCGAGGCCGCCCGTGCGATGGGCATGGACACTGGTGACCTCGTACGCAAGGCCGAACTGCCGCTGGCCATGCCGCTGATCATGACCGGTATTCGTACCGCAGGTGTCCAGGTCGTGGCGACCGCGACGCTGGCCGCTCTGCTGGCCGGCGGCACCCTCGGCCGGTTGATCCGCTCGGGTTTCGGGACGCAGGACTACGCCGTGGTGCTCGCCGGCGCGCTGCTGGTCGCGCTGCTCGCCATCCTCACCGAGGTCGCGCTCGGAACCCTCGGCTGGATCCTCACTCCTGGGCAAAAGCGCATCCCGTTCGCAGGGCTGTTCGGCAGGAATGCATCCGGTCCAGACGGCGCGATAGCGAACCTTCCGGTGGGCGAAGTCGCTAGGCCGGCCACGTAGTTGGACAACCTCCTGGCCCGGTAACCCTGGCGTGGCCGGCCACATAGGGGACAGCGCACGCGGCCCCCAGCCTCAACCGGTTCCATCCTGATGTCGCAGGTTTGCCGGTGACTCGCCCGGTGTGTCCTCTGCGGTCCTACGACATCAAGACGTGGGTACGGCGGATGTCGCAGGTTTGCCGGTGACTCGCCCGGTGTGTCCTCTGCGGTCATACGACATCACGGAGGAGTCCGGCGATTGGGCCGTGGTCGCGGGAATCGGAGGCAGGTGCGGACCGGCGTGCCGGCTCGGCCAGGCAGGCGAAACGGCTACGCCGTAAGTCGCGGGTAGATAACGGGCCGGTGACGCATCCCTGTACCGGTTGCAGGATGCGGCGTGCTGGGGTTCAGTAGACCTTCGCGGGAAATCTCCCGCCAGACACGCGTTGTGGCACAGCGGCCACACGGGACACAGAAGGCGGTCAGATGCGACTACGTCGTACCGCAACCCTCATTTTTTCCTTGATGACCCTCGTCGTTCTGGCCGCCTGCGGCGAGTCCGGCTCGTCCGGTGGCGGCGGAGGTGACAGCAGCGGCGGCGGCGAGGCCTCGGGAGATGCCTGCGCGCCGATCTCCGGCGAGAACGTCGTCCTCCTGGAGGACGACCTCGGCCTGCAGCAGGTCGACAACATCATCCCGGCAGTCAATGCGGCCGTCGCAACCCCACCGCTACTCGACGCGCTCAACGCGGTGTCGGCGGCGTTGACGACCGAGGACCTGATCAACCTCAACGCCGAGGTCGACCTCCAGTTCCAGACCGTCGAGGACACCGCGACGGCATTCGTCGAGGAAAAGGGCCTGGCAGAGGGCCTGTCCGGTGGCAGCGGTGACATCGTCATCGGCGCCGCGGGCTTCACCGAGAACCTCATCCTCGGCCAGATGTATGCCCAGGTGCTCACCGCAGCCGGGTTCAGCGCGACGGTCACCCAAGTCGACAACCGGGAGCTGTACTACCCGGAGCTGACCGCCGGCAACATCCAGGTCGTGCCCGAATATGTCGGCACGCTGGCCACTTTCATCAACGGCCAGGTCAACGGCCCGGAGGCCAACGAGTCCGACCCACCGGCCAGTGGCGACCTCGACGCGACAGTGACCAACTTGACCACCCTCGGCGAAGGCGTCGGGCTGGTCTTCGGTGAGCCGTCGGAGGCCCAGGACCAGAACGCGTTCGCCGTCACCCAGGAGCTGGCCGACAGCCTCGGCGTGGCCACTCTGTCCGAGCTGGCCGAGGCCTGCGGGGATGGCTCGCTGATCCTCGGTGGCCCGCCGGAGTGCCCGGAGCGCCCGTTCTGCCAGCCTGGACTGGAAGAGACCTACGGCATGAGCTTTGGCAGCGTCGAGGACTTCGACCTGGGCGCGCCCACCGTCGAGGCACTCAAGCAGGGCGAGGTTTCGATCGGCTTGGTGCTCAGCACCGATCCCAACCTCGCCGGCGGCTAGCCGACTCCGCGAAGCCGCCGTCGCGTGATCATGAGCGCCCCAGGGTGAGTCAGTCTTCACCCAGGGCGCTCATGATCGTGTGAGCCGCGGGACCGGCAGGGCTGAGTCGCTCTAGCCGGCCGCGACCGGCCAGCCGCCGGCCGGGTACTGCTCTCCAACGGGGACCTCCACGTCGAGCTGATTGCCCTCCTGCGCCAGTGGACAGACCCAAGCCGGGCTGTAGGCACAGGACGGGTGGTAGGCGAAGTTGAGGTCCACGACTATCGTCGCCCGGCCGCCGTCGCCGGTCGGGGAATTGGCGCCTTCGCCAGCGCCGAGATCGGCTCCCTTCGCCGTGTCGAGCAGATACCGCCCGGCACCGTACGTTCCGCGTCCGGCAGTCCTATCGCGCATCGGGAGGAAGAGCCCGCCCCCGTACTGGGCCAGCCACCACACGTCCAGGGTGCCCAGCTCTCCGAGCTCGACCCGGCCGATCCGGTCCATCGTGACGACCTCCGCACCCTGGGTCGGGATCACCAGCCGCTCCGGTTCGGCGTCGGTGTCGATCGCCGTCTCGAAGCGGTACGCCGGGTCGTACGGCGCGTACGGCAGGCCGGTGAAGTCCGCCCTGGCCGGCCCTTCCAAGGGTGAGTCGGGATGCTCGGCGAAGAGCTGGTCCCGGCCCTTCCGCCAGAGGTCGAAGCCGCGCTGGGGCTGCTCGCAATCACGCACTCTGCGATACAGATCGCCGACTGCGCGACGCCAGCCCAAGAGAGATGTGCTCATTTGCTTCTCCTCGTCGACGGCCGTCCTCAGCCTGCCACTGAGCACAGCGGTCATCTCGCCGTACCCTGACCCGCATGGCTGTGCGCGTGGAGAGGGATTCCGTCGCGCTCACACCGCTGCGCACGGTTGCGCTGGCCATCGGATCCCTCTGCGCGATCTCGGCGAGCGTGACCCTGCTCATGACCGAAAACTCCAAGTACCTGCGAATCGCCATCCTGGTCGCGGTGTGGGGTTTCTTCCTGGCATTGCTCGCGGCCAGCCGGCGACAGACCGACCAAGCCATGGCGGCCGGCACCGAGATCGAACTGCGCCGTAGCTACGAGTTTGAGCTCGAACGCGAGGTCGCCGCGCGGCGGGAGTACGAGCTGACCCTGGAGGTCAAGCTGCGTCGCGAGTTGCAGGACGACTTCGCCGCCCAGGTGGGCGCCCTGCGCGAGGAGATGATCAGCCTGCGTCGGGAGCTGTCCGAACAATGGGACAGCGAGTTGCGGGTCGAGCGAATGGTCATGCGCACCCAATCGGTACGGCTGGGCAGTGACCGGCGGGATTCGATGGACGCGGATTCGTTCCAAGCGGATTCGATCGATGCAAATTCGATCGACGCGGATTCGGCCAGCCGACCCTACATCGACACCGTCGGGGGGAGCGCCGCACCAGGCGGCGGCGCGACCGGCATCGCTGCGGCGTCCCAGCCGACTACCTACCAGCCTGCGGCACCAGATCAAGCGGAGTACGAGCCGGTGTCGTACCGGCCCGGGCCACCCGAGCCCACAGCGTACGAACCTCCTCCGATCGAGCCGCGTTCGTACGTGCCCTTCTCGGACGAGAATCTGGCCCACCGAGAGCCCGCTGCCCCCCAGACATTCGACGCGGGATCGGCCACCCATGAGTTCCCGGCCGTGACCAGTGAGTTCCCGGCGGTTACCCACAACGGCCCGCCCGTACCGCCCGCCCGCCCGTCCTGGCCCCCGAGCCCGCCGTTCCCGGACTACGCCGCCCAGACACCCGCGCAGCCAGACCCCGAAGACGACGCCGTGCTGACCCGCATCCTGGCCGAAGCCGGCGGTAGCACCCCAGGCCGGCGGCGCAAGCACCGATACGCCGATGAGGACGAGGACGGCGGGCCGGTCGGCTTCTAGAGCCAGCACCGGCCCGGCCTACCTGTCGATATCGCCGACGACGAAGAACATCGAGCCGAGGATGGCGACCAGATCCGGCAGCAGCGTGCCCGGCAGCAGCTCGGTCAGCACCTGGATGTTGTTGAACGAGGCCGAACGCAGCTTGCACCGCCATGGAGTCTTCTCGCCGCGGCTGACGATGAAATACCCGTTGAGCCCCAACGGGTTCTCCGTCCAGGCGTAGGTGTGACCCTCGGGCGCCTTGAGCGTCTTGGGCAGCCGTACGTTGACCGGGCCGGTGATCGAGGCCAACCGATCCAGGCAGGCATCGGCCAGATCGAGGGAGGCATAGACCTGGTCGAGCAGACAGGCGAAGCGGGCGTGGCAGTCCCCGGCCGTACCGGTGATCACCCGCAGCGAGTCCTGCAGTTCGCCGTACGCAAGGTAGGGCTCGTCACGGCGGAGGTCGAAGTCGACGCCGCTGGCCCGGGCAACCGGCCCGCTGACGCCGTAGGTGGCGATCTGCTCCGGGCTCAGGACCCCGACGCCGCGGGTACGGGCCAGGAAGATCTCGTTGTTGCGGATCAGGCCATCCAGGTCGGGCATCCGGCGGCGTACGTCGGCAACCGCCTGCCGTACCCGCCCGGTCCAGCCCGCCGGCACTTCCTCCTTGATCCCGCCGACCCGGTTGAACATGAAGTGCATCCGCCCGCCGGCGGCTTCCTCCATCACCGCCTGGATCGTCTCCCGCTCGCGGAAGGCGTAGAAGACGGGCGTGATCGCGCCGATCTCCAGCGGGTAGGAACCGAGGAACATCAGGTGGTTGAGGACCCGGTTGAGTTCGGCGAGCAGGGTTCGGAGCCAGGTGGCCCGCGCCGGTACCTCCATGCCGAGCATGCGCTCGACGGCCAGCACGACCCCGAGTTCGTTGGAGAATGCCGACAGCCAGTCGTGCCGGTTGGCCAGCACGATGATCTGGCGGTAGTCGCGTACCTCGAACAACTTCTCCGCACCCCGGTGCATGTAGCCGACGATCGGTTCGGCGCTGACCACCCGCTCGCCGTCGAGGACCAGCCGCAGCCGCAGGACGCCGTGCGTGGACGGGTGCTGGGGCCCGATGTTGAGCGTCATGTCGGTGGTGGGGAACTCGTGCAGGCCGGCCGCGGCATCACCGACCCCGACGGTGACCTCCTGGCGGGGCATGCCGACCATCCTGCCCCTTACCGCCCGCGGGGCACCGCCTCCGGGGTTGCGTTCTGACGTTCTCGCCAGGCGCGGTTCTTGGCCCGGTTGCCGCAGTAGGCCATCTCGCACCAGCGGCGGGAGCGGTTGCGGGAGGTGTCGAAGTAGGCATACCGGCACTCCGGTGCAGCGCATGCCTTTACCCGCGCCCAGTGCTGGGTGAGCCGCGCCGTGAGGAAGCACTCCGCGACCGCCACGAGGGCCTGCTCGCTCGTCGTCGCAGCTGCTGCCGCGGCGAGCAACTGCGGCGCCCGATCCTGGCCACCGAGATCGAGTACCAACTCGACCGAGCCCAGGGCGGCGACCGCCCGACCGATCGCTTCGTCGTCGGGCGGCTGACCGTTGTTGGCGGCGGCGAACTGGCGTAGTCCCTCGCGTAGATCCCGCAGCTGGCGCAACCGCGCCTCGTCGCCGGACCCGGTCGACGCGGCAGGCGTGCCGCCCAGCCAGTCAGTCAGCCATCCGGCGGCTCGCCCGTCGCCGAGTACGTCATCCCGTTCGGGCAGGTATGCGGTGTTGAGGAAGTCCACGATGCGCTTTCCCGCATGAGTGCTGTCCAGCTTAACCACCATGTGACCACCATACTCAGTTGACAGGTTAGCTCCGGGAGATCAGGCTCACCCGGCAGTCGCCACGAATGCCAGATGGCTGCTCGGCACCGATCAGAGAGAGCTCCCCATGAATGACGCAGCACCGTCCCCCTCCCCGGCAGATCCGCAGCCGCCGTTGCTGGGTCCGCGCCTGGTGCTCCGTACCGGTACCGACGATGACGCCGCGGAGTTGCACCGCATCCGCTGCGAACCTTCGGTCGCGAGGTGGTGGGGCAGCGCCGACCCGGAGGAGAAGATGGCAGCCGAACTTCGTGGCGAAGGTGAGGAGGTGCTCTTCGTCATCGAGGTCGACAGTGAGGTCGCCGGCAGCATCCAGTATTCGGAGGAGAACGAGCCCGACTACCGGCACGCCGGCATCGACATCTACCTCGCCGCTCGATTCCAGGGCGGCGGTCTCGGCACCGAGGCGATCGCGGTGCTCGCCGCCCATCTGATCGACGACCGCGGCCACCACCGGCTGACCATCGATCCGGCCGTGGCCAACGTCCGGGCGATCCGGTCGTACGAGCGGGTCGGTTTCCGTACGGTCGGGGTGATGCGTTCCTACGAACGCGCTCCGGACGGCATCTGGCGAGATGCCCTGCTGATGGACCTCCTCGACGGCGAACTCATCCGGGCCGAGGCCGGCGAGGTCCAGGCCGGCTGAGGTACGTGCGCGGGGCGGCGCGCGGCGTCGTTCCAAAACCGACCGCGGACTACTCGCGAGGTCGACAATGGCTCGCATGTGCGGTCGGCGCCGGGTGGCGATCTTGGCGGTCACACTGGCCCTGCTCGCCGGCGGCTGTACGGCGGATAACCCAAACGTCGGTGTCGGTGCGTCCGCTTCGGCAACGGCCCCGACATCGTCCGAGCTCGATGCCGGCCCCGATCCGCCCATTCCCGACTCGGCGCCTACGCTGAGTGCTACTCCGGCATCCGGACGTGACCTGCCGTTCTCCTCCACCTCGTCGCCGGTGACCGCTGAGCGGCTGGGTGCTTCCTACCGGCCCGGCTGCCCGGTCCCCCGGAGGCGCTCGCACTGCTACGGCTGTCCTACGTCACCTTCGAAGGCGCCTCGGCCACCGGCGAACTGATCGTCGCGGCTGAGCTGGTCGATGACGTGGTCGCGATCTTCGCCGAGCTCTACCGGCTGCAGTTCCCGATCGCCAGCATGCAGACCGTCGAGGCATTCGGGGCCGACGACGACGCGTCGATGGCCGCCGACAACACCTCCGCTTTCAACTGCCGGTCGATCACCGGCGGCGGTGGGTGGTCGCTGCATTCGTACGGAACCGCGATCGACGTCAACCCGAGGGAGAACCCGTACGTATCGGGCCAGACGGTCCTGCCGCCCGAGGGGCGCGACCACCTCGACCGGGACGATCCGGCACCGGGCATGATCCGGGCTGGCGATCCCGTGCTGGGTGCCTTCACCGCACACGGGTTCACCTGGGGAGGCTCCTGGACAGATCCCGTGGACTACCAGCACTTCGAGAGGTGACTGGCACGCTGATGCGCCGGACCGGTCAGACTCTGGTCTTCGACGCCGACGACACGCTGTGGGAGAACAACGTGCTCTTCGAGCGGGTCATCGACGACTTCCTGGAATGGCTGGCTCACCCAACGCTCGACAACGCCATGATCCGCTCGATCTTCAACGACATCGAGGCGGCCAACACCGTCGCCCACGGGTATGGCAGCAAGGTCTTCCTGCGCAGCCTCGGGGAGTGCTTCGCGCATCTGCAGGAGCGACCGGCCACGGAAACCGAGCGCCGGGAGATCGACGCGCTCGCCGTCGCGCTGGTCGAGCATCGAGTCGACCTCGTTCCTGGGGTCGCCACCACGCTCACCGATCTCGGCAGCCGACATGACCTGTTGCTGCTCACCAAGGGCGAGGTGGCCGAGCAACAGAACAAGCTGGACGTCTCCGGGCTGGGTCACCATTTCCGCAGCATTCACATCGTGGCCGAGAAGAACGTCGAGACGTATCGCCAGCTCGTCCTGGCGGAATCCCTGACCCCGTCGCAGACCTGGATGATCGGCAACTCGCCGAAGTCCGACATCAACCCGGCCCGACTCGCGGGCCTGAACGCGGTCTTCCTGCCCAACGACAACACATGGATCCTCGAACACGACGACATCGATCCCACCGACGATGGCGTGCTGCGGCTCGGGCGGTTCCCGGAACTCCTCGAACACTTCTGATCCGGGATCGAAGCAAACCGTTCAGCAGCCTTACAACGAATACCTGTCGGGGTTGCGGTCATCGGGGTCTTCGGTCATCCACCATGACGAAGCAGAGCGACCGCCGAGAGGATGATGCGTCGGTGCCGAGCGAGCTGCTAGGTGAAGAAACAGCCCTGTCCATCCATGCAGTCAGCGAGCTGTTGGGCATCCCCGCGCCGACAATCCGCTCCTGGGAGCGCCGGTACGGCGTGGCCCATACGGCCCGCACGCCCGGTGGGCATCGGAGATATCGGGCGCCGGAGATCGGAGATCTCCGCCTTATGCGCGACGAGATCAGCCGCGGTCGGCGCTCTGCGGACGCCGCGACGCTGATCCGGGATGGAGTCGGATCGGCCGGACCGTACCGCTCGATCATCCAGGGCTTCGTCGCCGTCGCCGAAACGATGGACGCTCGGCAGATGGACATGCTGCTCGACGGCTGCCGCGACCGATTCGGCCTCGAGGACACGATCTGTCGCGTGGTTCTGCCGGGGATGCGCCTGATCGGCCTGGCCTGGCAGACCGGTCGATGTGACATCTCCCAGGAGCACCTGGTCACCCGGGCGACCCGGGCATGGCTGCACAAGGTCCTGTCCCGGCGGCCGGCTCCTTTGCATCCGCAGCAGATCGTGTTGAGCTGCGGGCCCCAGGATCTGCACACCATCGGGATGGAGGCGATGGAGGTCCTGCTGTCCGAGCGCGGCTGGCAGTGTCATCTGCTCGGCGAGCGAATTCCGCCGGCTGATCTCACCGCCGCGATCAACCGGACCCGAGCCGCGGCGGCGATCGTGGTCTCGCACATCGGCTCCCATCGCCGGGCGACGGTCGCGGCGATGCGCGCGGCCGCCCGTACGAACACGCTGTTGTTCTACGCCGGTAACGCGTTTCTCACACCCGCAGCGCGAAGAGGTGTGCCAGGGACCTACCTCGGCGAGGACCTCATCGAAGCCGTCGGGACCGTCGCTAGCTCGGTGCAAACCGGATCGGCAGCCGACCCGCAGTAGCCGCGTAAGGGTCACGGTCAGGTCACGACGGGCGGTAAATGTGCCGCTGGATCCGCGGTGACGGTTGACTGGATCACAGCCAATCTTCTACGAAGTAGGCGTACCTCGCACCAAGGTTGTCACACGATCTGTGCCGGCCCAGCCCGCCCGCTCCGTACCGACCTGAGGGGTAGCTCATGACGCAACCGGTTCTCTCCCGACGCAGTGCCATCGGCGTGTTCGGTCTGGCCGGTCTGGCGGCAACCGCCGGCTGCGGCAGCAGTGTGGGTGGCGGCAGCGGCGGCGGTTCGTCCGGCGGTGGTTCGTCGGGGGGCGGCGGGCCGATCAAGGTCGGACTGATCATCCCGCAGGACGGGGTCTACACCCCACTCGGCGTCGACATGAAGAACGCCTGGGACCTCTATCTGGACAGCCACGACGGCATGCTCGGCGGCTACGAGGTGGAGACCGTCGTCGGCGACGAGGGCGAGGGACCCGACACCGGCGTCCCGGCCATCCAAGGTCTGCTGCAGAGAGACAACGTCGACGTCCTGGTCGGGATAGTCAACTCCGCATCGGCACTGGGCTCGGCCGAGGCGATCGCCGCGGCCAAGAAGGTGCTCGTGATCGCCAATGCCGGCGCCAACGCGGTGACCGGCGACGCCCGCAACCCCTACATCTGGCGGGCTTCGTTCAACAACGCCCAGGCCGCCTTCGCGATGGGGGAGTACCTCGCGGGGCAGCAGCCTGAGGGCGGGGTGTACCTGATGGCACCGGACTATGCGGCTGGTCAGGAGACCTTCGCGGCCTTCAAGGAAGCCTACGAAGGTGGCGGCGGGACGATCGCCGGGGAGGCGCTGACCCCGTTCGGCACGACGCAGGACTTCCAGCCGTTCCTGTCCGCGATACCAGGGTCCGGTGCCGGTGCCACGTTCGTCTTCTACTCCGGCGGCGAGGCGGTCAGCTTCGTCCAGCAGTACGCGAGCTTCGGGCTCAAGGACACCGTGCAGCTGTACGGATCCGGCTTCCTCACCGAGGGCAGCGTGCTGGAGGCCCAGGGCGAGGCCGCCGTGGGGATCCAGACCGCGCTGCACTACTCGACCGAGATCGACAATCCGGCCAACACCGAGTTCGTCGCGGCATATCAGGACGCCTACGACGCACTGCCCACCTGCTTCGCCGTACAGACCTGGGATGCCGCGCTCGTCCTCGACCTCGCGTTGGCCGAGGCCGAAGACCTGTCCGGCGACGCGGTCTCCGAAGCGCTCGGCGGGCTCGACGAGATCAGCGACAGTCCACGCGGTCCGTGGAGCTTCGACGGCCAGTCGCCCAGACACATCGAGTACCTGCGTGAGGTGCAGGAGGGTGACGTCGGCCTGATCAACGTGGTTGTCGAGGAACTCGGTGAGTACGGCCAGTAGGTCTTCCTCACAGTAGGGTGCGGCCCTCATGACCGAGTGGTTCGCGGATAACTTCGTCTCAATCCTCAACGGCCTGGCCATCGGCTCGTTGCTGTTCATCCTTGCCGTCGGGCTCTCACTGGTCTTCGGGATGATGGACGTGCTCAATCTGGGGCACGGTGCGCTGTACCTGATCGGCGCCTACGTCGGTTACCAGTTCACCGGCGGCGTCTCCTCCTGGAGCGGATTCCTTACCGCCCTGGCCGTCGCGGCCGCCTTCGGGGTGGTCGCCGGGCTGATCCTGTCGGTGGCGACCGAGCCGCTGGTCGGCCGCGGGCATCTGGATCAGGCGTTGCTCACCTTGGGCGTGGCACTGGTCGTGGCGGAGGTCATCTCGATCATCTTCGGCGACGACGTGCAGAACGTCGTCGCCCCGCCGGGTCTGAACCAGTCGATCCAGGTGTTCGGCAACACCTATCCGGCCTACAGGCTCGCCCTGATCGCGGTCGGCGCGGCGCTGGCGATCGTGGTCTGGCTGGTCATCGAGAAGACCTCGCTCGGGTCATTGATCCGGGCCAGCGTAAGCGACCGGGAGATGGTCGCCGCATTGGGCGTGGACAACCGAAAGGTCAAGGCCGGTGTGTTCGCCTTCGGCTCCATGCTGGCTGCTCTTGCGGGTGTGCTCGGTGGTCCGGTGTACGGCGCTCGTACCGGCCTGGACGAGACGGTGCTCCTGCTCGCGCTCGTGGTGATCGTGATCGGCGGCCTGGGATCGGTGCGGGGTGCGTTGATCGGTTCGCTGCTGATCGGCCAGGTCGAATCCTTGGGCCGGGCCAACCTCCCGGACTTCGCCTCTTTCATGCTGTTCGGGGCCTTGGCGTTGGTCCTGATCGTGCGGCCCCGTGGGCTGTTCGGCAGCAAGGTCGGCGCGGCATGACTCGCCCGCTGCCGCTGGGTCGGCTGATCTCTGTAGCGCTGCTGCTCGTCCTCGCGCTCGTACCGCTGTTCGTGGCGCCGTTCCCGACCTCGATGCTGGCCCGGATGCTGATCTTCGCGCTGCTGGCGGTCAGTCTCGACCTGCTGGTGGGAGTCACCGGGCTGCCGTCCCTGGGCCACGCTGCTTACTTCGGGGTCGGTGCCTATACCGCCGGCCTGGTGGCCAAGCACTGGACCGCGGCAGCACCAGTGCCGCTGCTGGCCGCTGTCGTGGTCGCCGCTTTCGCTGCCGCCGCTACCGGCTGGCTCGCGGTTCGGTCGCACGGGGTGTTCTTCCTGATGCTGACGCTGGCGATCGGCGAGCTCATCCAGCAACTGGCCGAGAGCTGGTCGGAGGTGACCGGCGGGGACAACGGCCTGTACGGGATCCCGGCTGTCGAGGTGGCCGGTGAACCCCTGGGTCAGATCGGCTACGTGTACTGGTACGTGCTGGTCTTCACGGTGGTGGGGTTCGCGGTGATCTGGGCGGTGTCCCGCTCACCGTTCGGTGCGGCCCTGCGGGGCATCCGGGACAACGAGCCGCGGATGCGCTCGCTGGGGTATTCACCATTTCGCTACAAGCTGGCCGGATTCGTCGTCGCCGGCGCTGTGGCCGGCCTCGCCGGCGGACTGCTGGCCGTACAACAGCAGTTGGTTACCCCCGCCGACCTCGGTTTCACGACCTCGGCGCTGGCCCTGCTAGCCGTGGCGGTTGGTGGCGCAGGTTCACTGTGGGGTCCGGCGATCGGTGCGGCCCTGGTGGTGCTCATCCGCGACGTGTACGGCCCCGATCTGGACGGGCACGGCACGCTGGTCCTCGGGGTGGCGTTCATCCTGGCGGTCTACGCGCTACGCAACGGGATCGCCGGCCTGGCCACGACCCAGTTCCGCCGCCGCAATCCTGCTGTCCCTGTACCCGTACCCGTACCCGTACCCGATCCGACTCAGGGGACCCCTGCGACGTTAGGTTCGTACGGATCTTCCCCTGATGCGGACGAGAGTCCGGCGGATCGCGGATGAGCCCGATGCTCGAACTCCGTGAGGTGGGCCGCAGCTTCGGTGCGCTCAAGGCCGTCGACGGCGTGGACCTTGACGTCGAGGCCGGGGCCCGGCACGCCCTGATCGGGCCGAACGGCGCCGGCAAGAGCACCCTGTTCCGGTTGATCTCCGGCGAACTACCGGTGACCTCGGGGGCGCTGCGGTTGTCCGGCCAGGACGTGACAAGGCTGTCCCAGGTACGCCGGGCCCGCAGCGGTCTGGCCCAGACGATGCAACATTCCAGCCTGTTCCAGACCCGGACGGCGAGTCAGAACGTGGCACTGGCCGCGCAGCGGCACCGGGGCAATGCCGCCTGGTTGCTTCCGCGGCGACAGCGCAAGGTCGATGCCCGGGTCGCCGAGTTGTTGGACGCTGTGGGACTGTCCGAGCGGGCCACAGCCGTGGCCGCCTCGCTGTCTCACGGCGAGCGCCGTCAGCTCGAGATCGCCGTGGCGCTGGCCTGCGAGCCGCGGCTTTTGCTGATGGACGAGCCGGCCGCTGGGATGTCGCCGGCTGAGAGCGGGCGGCTCACCGAACTCGTCCTTGCCCTGCCGCGGGAGATCACCATAGTGATCGTCGAACATGACCTCGACGTGGTGTTCGCGCTCGCCGAGCGAGTGACGGTTCTGCATCTGGGTCGAGTGCTGCTGACCGGCTCTCCGGATGAAGTCCGCGGCAGCCCCGCCGTACAGGAGGCCTATCTCGGGTCGAGCACCCGCGGTGATCTCTTCGGACCGAACGTTGGCCCGCATCAGGGGAGGATTGGTACGTATCTAACGTCGCAAGGGGCCCCTGAGTCGGATCAAAGGGGAGGGACGTCGTGACGCTCGAGATTTCGGGGCTGACCTCCGGGTACGGGCGCAGCAGCGTCCTGCAAGGCGTCGATCTCGACCTGTCCGACGGCCGGGTCCTTGGTCTGCTCGGGCGCAACGGGGTCGGCAAGACCACCCTGATCCACACGGTGATGGGCCTGGTCCGGCCGACCGGTGGCTCGATCACCCTGGACGGCAAGGAACTCAGTGGCCGGCGTACCGACCAGATCGCCCGGGCTGGACTGGCATTGGTCCCGCAGGGTCGCCGGATCTGGCCGAACCTCGACGTGACCGAACACCTCACCCTGGCCTCGCGACGACGCAGCGGCGGGGCGTGGACCATCCCGACGATCCTGGAGTTGCTGCCGAGGCTCGGCGAGCGCAGCAAGCACCTCGGCGGGCAGCTGTCCGGGGGCGAGCAGCAGATGCTGGCCATCGCTCGCGCCCTGCTCACCGGCCCGCGCGCGCTGCTGATGGACGAACCATCCGACGGCTTGGCGCCGACCATCGTTGATCAGATCGGTGCAGTGATCGGCACACTGAAAAGTGAGGGCGTGACGGTGCTGCTGGTCGAGCAGGATCTGCATCTGGCCTTCCTCGTCGCCGACGAGATCGCGGTCATGGCAAAGGGTCAGATCGCTCACAGGTGTTCGACCGCGGAATTCCGGGCCGACGAGCCGACCGCCCGCCGGCTCCTCGGTGTCACCTGATCCCAGGCGGCCAGAGCGACCTCAATTTCTGGCGGTTTTGACGTAAACCGCCAGGATCGCCGAGGCATTGGGCCCCCACCTTGGCGGTTTTGACGTAAACCGCCAGGATTGGGCCGGCGATCAGGCCGAGCAGAGTGCCTTCCAGTGGCTGTCGGCGCTCTGACGCCAGGCCTCGTGCTTGTCGTGAAACAGCTCCCGCGCCGTACGCCCGACCCAGTCGTCGGGCAGCAGCGCGGTCGGCAGCTGGGGATCCAGGAACGGGAAGCGTCGCCATTCGTGAACCAGGTGGATCTGGGACAGCAGCGACTCGGTGTCGCCGGCCGGCTGCAGCTCGGAGAACGCCGCGATGAACCGGTCGTACCGGGCCGCGATCTCGGGTAGGTCCCAGGCTCGGCGGACGAGCTCCGGCTCGTGTCCGATACCGCCATGCGGGCCGACGAAGGAGAAGACCGACCGGTTCAGGCCGAGGTCGACCAGGACCCCGCGAGCCTCGTCGACCAGTGCCGGCCGGGGAGTGACCCAGACCCCTGGGGCCGGTGAGCCGAAGCCAGCCCAGGCCAACCGGGTACGGGCGCGCCGGCGTAGTCCGCGCTCGGTCTCCGGAACGCTGACCAGCAGGGTCAGCCACTCCCCGTCCCAGTCAGTGGTCTCGCTGGCGAAGGTGTAGATCCGCTCCGCGCCTTCGGTCAGCAACCGCCTGCCGGTTCCGGTCAGGCTCCATTGCGCCCGCCGGCCGACCTTGGTCGAGGCGATCAGCCCGTCGGCACCGGTCCGGGCCAGGGCCTGGCGCGCCGCCCGGTGTTCGATGCCCAGCAGTTCCAACGTGTCGGTCAGCGCGGCGGTCCACACCGGCCGCCCGAGTGGGAGCACGAACTCCCCGAGCACGGTTAGCAGATAGGACGACGCGGTGGCGGTCCCGAACTCATGGCGCCGGGCGGCGACCCCCGGTGGGCTGGCCTCGCCGATCCGGATCGACGCCAGGCCGAGTCCGGTCATCTCCTGCGACATGGACACACCGACGACCTCCCCGGCCGATCGTGGCACAACGGTGGCATCTCGCCCGCGACGACACCGGTGGAGTCTGCTCCGTGCGCCTAATGTACGACAATGACTTGACCAGACGTACAAATTCTGTAGACAATTGATGGACCCCGCACCGTGAGGAGCACGTTGATGACCAGTGCCGGCGTACCCGTGGTCGAAGCCGATGCCGAGCCCGCCCACATCGTCACTGACGTACCCACGGTTACCTTTCGTACCGGCCCCGACCACTACAAGCACTGGAAGCTCGCGGTCGACGGTGAGATCGCCACACTCACACTCGACGTGGACGAGCAGGGCGGCATCGTGCCGGGGTACGAGCTCAAGCTGAACTCCTACGACCTCGGCGTGGACATCGAGCTGTACGACGTCACCACCCGGCTGCGCTTCGAGCATCCCGAGGTCAAGGCAGTGGTCGTCACCAGCGGCAAGGAGAAGTCGTTCTGCGCCGGAGCCAACATCCGGATGCTCGCCGCCTCCAGCCACCCGTGGAAGGTGAACTTCTGCAAGTTCACCAACGAGACCCGCAACGGCATGGAGGACGCCACCGAGAGCTCCGGTCAGACCTACCTCGCCGCAGTGACCGGGGCAGCCGCCGGCGGCGGGTACGAGCTGGCGCTGGCCTGTGAGCGGATCCTGCTCATCGACGACAACTCTTCGGCCGTCTCGCTGCCTGAATTGCCACTGCTCGGCGTCCTGCCCGGGACCGGCGGGCTCACCCGGGTCGTGGACAAGCGCGGCGTACGCAAGGACCTGGCCGACGTATTCGCCACGAAGTCTGAGGGCATCCGCGGTAAGACCGCAGTGGCGTGGCGGCTGGTCGATTCGGTTGCGCCCAAGAAGGATTGGGCCGACGCGGTGGCTGCGGCGGCTGGCCAGGCCGCTAAGGACTCCAAGCGGCTGACCGGCGGGGCAGCAGTCGCACTGACCCCGCTCGAACCGAGGATCACCGAGGACGAGATCTCTTACCGGCACGTCCAGGCCACGCTCGACCGGGACAGCAAGGTCGTGACGATCACCGTATCCGGCCCACAGGGCGCCGTACCGGAGAACCTCGATCGGATCTACGAACTCGGCGCGGACTTCTGGCCGCTGGCAATGAGCCGCGAACTTGACGACCTGATCCTGCATCTGCGGACCAATGAACTCGACCTGGGCACCTGGGTGCTCAAGACGCGCGGCGACCCGTCCGGGGTGTTGGCCTTCGAACGGGTGATCGCCGAGCACAGCACCAGCGATTGGTTCGTCAACGAGATCAGGCACTTCTACAAGCGGGTGCTCAAGCGCCTGGATGTGACCAGCCGCAGCCTGATCGCGGTGATCGAGCCCGGCAGCTGCTTCGCCGGCCCACTGTTGGAGCTCGCGCTGGCCTGCGACCGGCAGTACATGCTCGAGGGTCTGATGGAGGATGGCGACCTCAGCGAGGAGGGCGAGGCCGCGCAGATCGTGGTGACCGAGTCCAACTTCGGCGCCTTCCCTATGAGCAACGGGCTGAGCCGCCTGGAATCCCGCTTCTACGGCGACCCGGATCACCTCGACCGGTTGCGCAAGGAGATGGGCGCCAGGCTGGTGGCGGAGCAGGCCGACGAGCTGGGTTTGCTGACCTTCTCTCTGGACGACATCGACTGGGACGAGGAGATCCGGATCGCCACCGAAGAGCGCTCCTCGTTCAGCCCGGATGCCCTCACCGGAATGGAGGCCAACCACCGTTTCGTCGGCCCGGAGACCATCGAGTCCAAGATCTTCGGCCGATTGACCGCTTGGCAGAACTGGATCTTCATCCGCCCCAACGCAGCTGGCCCGGAGGGGGCGTTGCGGCGCTACGGGACCGGCCAGCGGGCGACCTTCGACCGGAAACGAGTGTGAGCAGGCCATGAGCCAGTCGATCGACTACACCGAGCGGATCCCCAACAACGTCGACCTCGCCGGGGACCGCCGGCTGCAGCGTGCCCTGGAGGCCTGGCAGCCGGCCTTTCTCAACTGGTGGGCCGAGATGGGCCCGACCCTGGACACCAGCGACGTCTACTTGCGTACGGCCACCGCCGTCGGCCGGGAGGGTTGGGCGCACTTCGATCATGTCGCTCTGCCCGAATACCGTTGGGGCGTCTTCCTTGCCGAGCGCGATGAGGAACGCAAGATCGCCTTCGGCGACGGCAAGGGTCAGCCGGTCTGGCAGCAGGTTCCCGGGGAATATCGCGCCGAGCTGCAGCGCCTGATCGTGATCCAGGGCGACACCGAGCCGGCCTCAGTCGAGCAGCAGCGGCGGCTGGGTCTTACCGCGCCGAGCTTGTACGACCTGCGAAACCTCTTCCAGGTCAATGTCGAAGAGGGCCGCCACCTCTGGGCCATGGTCTACCTCCTGCAGGCCTACTTCGGCCGAGAGGGACGTGACGAGGCCGATGCCCTGCTGATCCGCAACTCCGGCAGCGAGGACTCACCGCGCATCCTGGGCGCCTTCAACGAGGAGACCCCGGACTGGCTGTCCTTCTTCATGTTCACCTACTTCACCGACCGCGACGGCAAGTACCAGCTGGGCACATTGAAGGAGAGCGCGTTCGACCCGCTGTCGCGGACATGTGAGTTCATGCTCAAAGAAGAGGCCCACCACATGTTCGTCGGCACCACCGGGATCGACCGGGTGGTCAAGCGCTCGACCGAGCTCATGCGCGAGCACCAGACCGAGGAGATCGCTCCGCACGGCGGCATCGCGCTGAACGTGATCCAGAAGTACATCAACTTCCACTTCAGCGTCTCCCTCGACCTGTTCGGTGGCGAGACCTCGACCAATGCGGCCAACTACTTCACCGCCGGCCTCAAGGGCCGCTGGCAGGAGACCCGGCGCAAGGACGACCACCTGCTGACCGACGACTCCAGCGAGATCGAGGCGATGGTCGACGGCCAGCTCACCTCCCAGGAGGTGCCGTCGCTGCTGGCGCTCAACCATGACCTGCGCACCGAGTACGTCGCTGACTGCGAGAGCGGCGTCAAGCGGTGGAACAAGGTGCTCAGCGATGCGGGACTCGATGTCCGGCTTCACCTTCCGCATGTCGGCTTCAACCGGCAGGTCGGCCTGTTCGCCGGCTCGAACATCAGCCCGACGGGTGAGGTGATGACCGACGAGCAATGGGCGGCCCGTGCGGCGACCTGGCTGCCCACCCCGGAGGACAAGACCCACGTCCAGTCACTGATGCAGCCGGTCTACGAGCGCGGCAAGATCGCCAACTGGATCGCCCCGCCCAACCAGGGCATCAACGGCCAGCCCTTCGATTACGAGTACGTCCATCTCGCCTGATGACGGCGATGGCGCGCTCGCCGAGGCGAGCGTCGCCGTAAAGTGGTCAGCGAAGGCGCCTGCCACGGCACCTGAGGGAGTGGTGTCATGACATCGGGGCTCGATCCGGTGGTGGTCGACGTCCTGATCGTGGGCGCCGGACCGGTCGGCCTGTACGGCGCCTATTACGCGGGGTTCCGCGGCCTCGAGGTCGCCTTGATCGACTCGCTGCCCGAAGCCGGCGGGCAGGTCACCGCGATGTACCCGGAGAAGCCGATCTTCGACGTCGGCGGCTTTCCGTCAATCAAGGGCCGGGAGCTGGTCGCCAATCTGGTGACCCAAGCCGCGCCGTTCGATCCGGTGTACCTCCTCGGTGAGCAAGCAAACACGTTGGAGCGCAAGCCCACTGGCAGTAATGAACTCAACAGTAATGAGCCGGACACACTCATCGTCACAGCCACCTCGGGTCGCCAGGTCCAGACCAGATCGGTGATCATCTCGAGCGGGATCGGAACGTTCACCCCGAGGCCGTTGCCCGACGCTTCGGCGTACGAGGGCAAGGGATTGTCGTACTTCGTTCCGGAACTCACGCCGTACGCCGATCGTGACGTCGTGATCGTCGGCGGTGGTGACTCGGCATTCGACTGGGCCCTGGCCCTGGAACCGCTGGCGCGCTCGGTCTGTCTCGTGCACCGGCGGGACAAGTTCCGCGCCCACGAGCACAGCGTGTCGCTGGTGCAGAGCAGCTCCGTACAGGTCGTGACCAACGCCCAGGTCCGGAAGATCCTCGGGTCCGGAGCGGTCGAGGGCGTCGAACTGGCGATCACCGGCCAGGACGAGCCCATGGTCCTCAACTGCCAGCGGATCATCGCCGCCCTCGGGTTCACCGCCAACCTCGGTCCGCTGCTGGACTGGGGCCTGGACATCCAGCACCACCGGCACATCCCGGTTGATTCGGCGATGCGCACCGCCCAGCCGGGAATCTTCGCCGCGGGTGACATCACCGAGTACGACGGCAAGGTACGGCTGATCTCGGTCGGGTTCGGGGAGATCGCCACGGCGGTCTGCAACGCTGCCCATCACATGAATCCGGCTATGTCGGTCTTTCCCGGCCACTCCAGCGACATACCGCCCCCGCCACCGGCGCCTCGGATCCGTACGACCGAGGGTGCCGACCACAAGGTTGTCCCAGAGTCCGAGCCATCCGTACCCGCAGCCTGAAAGGGCACCACCCGTTTGCGTACGTCACCCGCACCGCCTGCCCGGCCGGTCGACTGGAAGGAGCCCGATGCCCTACGTCATCGCCGAGCCATGCATCGACGTGATGGACAAGTCGTGCATGGAGGAGTGCCCTGTCGACTGCATCTACGAAGGGGCGCGAAAGCTCTACATCCAGCCGATGGAGTGCATCGACTGCGGCGCGTGTGAGCCGGTCTGCCCGGTGGAGGCGATCTCGGTCGACCGGCGCGTTGCGTCCGAGCACCAGGCTTTCATCGCCGACAACGAGCGCTTCTTCGCCGAGCCGCTGCCCGGGCGGACCGAGCCGATCGGGACGCCCGGCGGAGCGACGTTGCTCGGCCCGGTCGGCCTGGACACCGAGCTGGTGGCCGGACATCCGCCTCCGGACTGACTGCGCCAGCGCACTGGGGTGAACAGGCCCAACCCGAGCCCAGGAGGTGAGCACGATGTACCGGATCCCGGCGTACGGCGACGTCCCGGTGGTCGATGCGCACGTGCACCTGGCCCGACGGTCGAGCCTGAAGATGCCGTTCGACCTGTGGGTGCAAAACAGCGACCCCACCGCCGACTGGGCGCAGCTCATGGACGAGCAAGGGTGTGTCCGACCGGATGCGATCGGCGCATTGTTCGCCTCGCAGGGCGTGGACGTCTCGTTCCTGTTCGCCGAGTACAGCCCCAGAGTGACTGGTATGCAAGCGATCGAGGACATGCTGCCGGTCGTTGAATCCGACCCGCAGCGGTTTCGCTTGGTCGCCAACCTCAATCCGCATCTGCACTACCCGGTGGCCGCCGAGTTGGAACGTCAGCTCGATCTAGGTGCGATCGCGTTGAAGATCCACCCGGTGCATGCTGGTGTCGCGGTGGACGACAAGTCGCTTTATCCGGCGTATTCGGTGTGCGAGGCCCGCGGTATCCCGTTGATCGTCCACTGTGGAACATCCAACTTTCCCGGCGCTCAGAACAAGTACGGCGACCCGGTCCATCTCGACGATGTGTTGCGAGACTTTCCGGATCTGACGCTGGTTCTGGCTCATGGCGGCCGGGGCTGGTGGTACGACGCGGCCGCCTTCCTGGCGCTGACCTATCCCAATGTGTGGATCGAGCTGGCCGGGCTGCCACCGCAACGGTTGCCTGAGTACTACGCCAAATTCGACCTGGCCCGGCTTGCCCGAAAGTGGATCTTCGCGACGGATTGGCCGTCGATGCCGGGGATCGCCAAGAACATCGACGCGGTGGCCGGGCTCGGGTTGCCCGACGACGTGCTGGCCGGTGTACTCGGTGGCAACGCACAAAAGGTCTACCACCTGGGCGAGATCACCGCATCCGAGACCGAGGAGAGACGATGACGACGGGCAAAGACATAGCGAGCGACCAGGCCGTGTCGGGAGGCAAGGACGCCCCGACTACCGAGATGCCCGTGCAGGCGGCCTCGGACCTACCGCCCGTACCGGAGAACAACGGTCCGCTGACCACGGGATCAACGGCCCCGTCGGCCGCTGGCCCACCGCCCGGCATCGGGGAACCGGGAAGCAGGGGCGTACCGGCAGCCGAACTGTCCGACGAGGATCTCGAGCACCAGGGAACCCAGGTGCACCAGACCCGCAACTGGGTGTTCTTGCACGGGACCGCCGAGCAATTCCAGACCCATACCGAGCGGATGTTCGAACTCGAGCAGGAATACCTGCGCCGGCATCCGAAACGCACCTGGCAGGGCACCGAAGCCGGCGACCAACCCGGTGACGAGCGGGAGTACCTGGCCCGGTTCGAGGCGACCCCCGAAGGCCGGATGCACAAGCTGGAAGCCCACCATGTCGCCCGCGAATTGGGTCTGCGGCCGGAGCGGGTGGCCGCGCTGCACCGTCAGGACCCGCCGCTGCTGGCCACCGACGGCGACTACCGGGTCCTGACCGACCCCGGCCGCAGCTGGCTCCAGCACCCAAGTTGATCATCGGAAAGTCGGGAGTTTCCGCCCCGATTCCGGCCATAAAGCCGCCACATTCCGATGATCAACTCGGGGGTGGAATCTCCACAGGTACTTTCGCGTCATCCACAGGTCGGCCTTTCCGCCACCGTGGGCTGAATGAGCCGGGCACCGTCGCTCCATGGGAGCACGCAGCTGGCAACTAGCCCTCACCGGAACACCTCTCGTAGCGACCGAGGCATCTCCACGGCCGACCGGCCGACCACGTCGCGGCCAGCCGCCGCGGGCGAGGATCGCGCAGGGTGTCTTTCTGATCGACGACGCGCCGCTCACCCTCAGCCGCCAATGTCGCTCGCTGCTTCCCGCCCTGCCGGCCGGCAGCGCGTTCAGCCATTGGACCGCCGCGGCGCTGCTCGGACTTCCGTCCCGCAACAGCGCCAAGCTGCACGTGATGCTCGCCCCACGAAGCGTGCTGCCGCAGCGCGCCGAACTCGTGGTCCACGGACGCCAGTTGGTGGACGGCGACATAGTTGCTGTGGACGGCGTGCCGATCACCTCAGCGCCGCGGCTGTTCGTCGATCTGGCGGCCCTGCTGACCGAACGTGAACTCGTGGTGCTCGGTGATGCACTTCTGCGGACCGGCCTCGCGACACTGCCGGAATTGTCGTGGCGGGTGCATGTGGCTGCGCGGCGCCGTGGCGTCGTACGAGCACGGGAGGCGTTGCGGCACGTGGACGGGCGCGCCCAATCAGTCCCGGAGTCGGTAGTCCGTCACGTCATCGCCACCGGGGGGTTGCCTGCGCCGGTACCGCAACTGCAGATCCTCGATCATTTCGGCCGAGTTGTGGCTCATGCCGATCTCGGTTACGAGGAATGGAAGATTCTGATCGAATACGAAGGGCGCCAGCACAGCGAAGACGAACAGTTCGGGCGCGACATCGAGCGCTATTCACGCATGGCCGCCGACGGCTGGCTGGTGCTCCGATTCTCTGCGGCGCATCTCGCCCGGCCGTACGTCATCCTGGATCGCGTCCGACAGGCACTGCTCAGCCGGGGCTGGACCCCGCCGCATCGCATCTAGTCCGACCCTCCAAGTTGATCATCGGAAAGTTGGGGGCTTGTTTGCCCGAATCGACGAAACAACCCCCGATATTCCGATGATCAACTTGAGTTTGACGGGAGTGGTCAGGCCTCGAGGAGGACCGCGGTGCCCTGGCCGACGCCGATGCAGGCTGCTGCCACGGCCAGCCCACCGCCTCGGCGGCTCAGCTCCCGGCAGGCATCCACGATCACCCGTGGAGCCGAGGCCCCCAGTGGGTGGCCGATCGCGATGGCGCCGCCGTGCACGTTGACCTTCTCCGGATCGACCTGCGGGAGGTCGTGCAGGACGGACAGCACCATTGCCGAGAACGCCTCGTTGATCTCCCACACGGCGATGTCATCGAAGGACTTCTCGGTACGGGCGAGCAGCTTCTCGATCGCCCAGACCGGCGCGATCGAGAACTCCTGCGGATCACGGCCGACGGTCGTCGAGGCGACGATCCGGCCGATCGGTTCCAGCCCCAGCTCGGCACCGGTCTCAGCCGATCCCACCAACGTGGCGATGGCACCGTCATTGATTGGCGAGGAGTTTCCGGCCGTGGATGGCCCCTCGGGGGAGAAGGCCGGCTTGAGCGCACCGAGGGACTCCATCGACGAGTCCGGCCGGATGCTTTCATCCCGCCGTACGCCCTCGACCGTCATCACGTAGTCCTCGTGCAGCCCCTTCTCCCAAGCCTCGTGGGCAAGGGCATGACTTCGTACGGCATAGGCGTCCATCGCCTCGCGGCCTATCCCGTACCCCTGGGCCACTGCCTCGGCGCATCTGCCCAGCGGAGTTGTCCATTCGGCAGGCATCTTCGGGTTGACCATCCGCCAGCCGACCGTTGTCTGGTGCAGGTCCATGTTGCGCGGCAGGGCTTCGGTCGGACGCGGGATCACGTACGGAGCGCGGCTCATCCCCTCCATACCCCCGGCGAGGACCAGCCTTTGCTCGCCGAGCGCGACGGCCCGCGCGGCCTGGATCAGCGCCTCGCCGCCGGACCCGCACAGCCGGTTGAGGGTCACGCCGGGCACAGTCGTCGGCAGCCCGGCGAGTAGCGCGGCCATCCGGGCCACGTTGCGGTTCTCCTCGCCGGCCCCGTTCGTGTTGCCGAAATAGACGTCGTCGATCTGCGCCGGGTCGAGCCCGGGCACCCGCGCCAGAAGTTCGCGGATCGGCAGCGCGGCCAGGTCGTCGGTCCGGATTCCGGACAGCCCACCCCGATAACGGCCGAACGGCGTACGTACCGCGGCGTACAGGTAGGCGTCCACAAACCGGAGTTTATGGCCCGCCCCATCCCTTGGCCTGAGTCGGATCGGTGGGGGGCGGGGCTGACTGGCCGGCGGGGTCAGAGCTCGCCGACGCTGGTCAAGCCGCCGTCGATGACCAACGTTTGCCCGGTCACCCAACTCGCCTCGTCGGAGAGCAGGAACGCCGCGGCCGAGGCGATGTCCTCCGGGACGCCGAGCCGCCCAGCCGGATAGTGGGCGGCGACCTCCTGCTCCCGTCCCTCGTACAAGGCAGTGGCGAACTGCGTCTTCACGACGGCAGGCGCCAGCGCGTTGACCCGCACGTCGGGCCCGAGTTCGACGCCGAGGTGAGTGGTCAGATGGAAGAGCGCTGCCTTGCTCGAGCCGTACACACCGATCCCGCCGGCCGATCGCAGCCCAGCAACCGAAGCGACGAACAACACCGCCCCGCCGTGCTCCCCGAGCCATTGGTGGTAGCCCTGCTGGACGAAACCAAGCGCTGCGACGTAGTTGACGTCGAAGATCTTCCGGGCGGCGCCGAGGTCGGTGTCGATGACCCGACCGAAGACCGGGTTGATGCCTACGTTGCTGACCACGTAGTCGCAGCTGCCGAACTCCTCGATCGCGGTCCGTACGGCCGCGGCTCGATGCTCGGGGTCGCCGGCATTTCCGGGTACGGCGCGCGCGGCTTGCGCACCACCGAGGCTCTCGACGGCGGCGCCTAGCTCGTCGGCCTTGCGGGCGGTGATGACCACCCGGTCGCCGCGGTCGACGAGCTTCTGGGCGATTGCCAGCCCGATCCCGCGGCTGCCGCCGGTGACCAGAGCCGTACGAGAGGTCATGTTCCGGGACTGTAACCAGGCCTGAAAACACTGTGCCGACATGGCCGGGGCAGCGGGTCCACTGCCTCGCGATGGGTGGCTTGGGCGGGCACGATGTGGAGCTGCGCACCGGCATGCGGACCGCGCTCGAGCGGATCAAGGCAGAGAGCGAACGCTGACCTCCGGCAGGACAGCGGTCGGGTCCAGCTCGATGCCCTGTACGAGCCAGGCGAAGGCGCCCAAGCCGGCCGGATCGGTCAGCTCGGCCGCGTCACTGGCTCGCTGGAGCGCTGCGGCGTATCCGCCCGGATCGGCGGCGTAGGCGGGCCGACGCCCGCTGACCCCCAGCGAGCGCAGCGCCGTCCGCTGGTCGGTGCGCAGCGTCCGTACGGCTCCGCTGGTCGCGGCCGGGCAAGCGGCCTCGCCGGCCACGGACACCGAGTCGATCGCCACGTGGGCGGTCAAGTCACAGCTTCCGTCCGGGATCGGCGGGGTCTCGCGGCCACGGCGGAAGCCGGTCAGGGTTCCGTACGCCGGCCGCTGTTCGGCAACATGCGCGTAGTCGATCGCCACCGCCAAGCCTCGGCGAACCCGCGACACCGCACTGGCCCAGGCGCTGTCCCGGCCCAGCCCGATCTCCCGGCGCGATCCGGACGGCCACCAGCGCGCCAGCCACGCAGCTTCCGCCGCGGTTGGAGCGGAGCCGCCGGATTCCGCGCCGTGCGGGTCGACGAGCAGGACGGTCAGCCCAGCCACCGCCCCGGCATCGGCGGTTGCGCGCCTGGCGATGTCCGGAGACACGGCGTCCCGGAATGCGCTCGGGCCACCCCTCGCGTCGGCTGTGGCAGCCTCTCCACCGGCGGCGCCGCGAGCCTGCGCGTACCCGAAGGCATCGCCCTCGACCACGACGTCGATCGGCACGTTGTCCAACCACTCGTTCGCGAGCAGCAGGCCGGTCAGGTCGGGTACGGCGTCGAGCCAGCGCAGATGTTCGGACAATTTCGTCGGTCGAGATCGGCGCTCGACGGCTGTCGCCCGGACTCGCGACCGCAGGCCCGACGCGATCGAAGCCAGGACCGCTTCCAGCAGATCGCTGGAGCCGGCACCCATATCGACGAGGTCCAGCCGATCTGGATGGTCCAGGGCGGCATCGACTCGGTCCAGGAGTTCAGCGATCGCCTCGGCGAAAACCCCCCGAACCGATACCGAGGCTGAAGCCGAGGTCCGGAAGTGGCCGGCCGCGCCCTCGCCGGCGACATAGAAGCCGTCCGGTCCGTACAACGCCCGCTCCATCGCCGCAGACCATCGGACCGGGTCAGCCGGATGAGCTGGCGGGGGAACGGCGGCCGACATCGCACCGGCTGGCATGGCGCCAACCGTAGATCGACATAGCCCTTATGCCGACATTCACAGTGGGCAAGCTGGGACCGGGCGAGTACCCGGTCCGAGCTTTCCCGCTGCGACGACGACCGCCAGCGGCAGCGCCCTGACCGCCAAGGGTGACTAACGCCACCCTCACGTAGGGGATGGGCGCGCCTATCCTTTGCGCTGTAACAGATGCGTGTACACCCAAGGACGTCTGGTACCCGGCAACGGGACTGGAACGGAAAGGACGCGCTGAGTCATGTCGATGCACACGCTTGCCCCGCTCCGGGTCGGTGTGATCGGCGCAGGTCGAGTCGGCGCCGTCCTCGGGGCCGCCCTGGCCGACGCCGGGCACCAGGTCGTCGCAGCCACCGCTGTATCCGCCGCATCCCGAACCCGCGCCGCTCGTCTGTTGCCGGGGGCTGCGCTCTTGCCCGCGGACGACGTCATCGACCGGGTCGATCTGATCCTGCTGGCCGTACCCGATGACACCCTCGATGACCTCGTCCGCGGTCTCGCCGACGCGGGTGCCTTCCGGGCGGGGCAGATCGTCGTACACACCTCGGGCGCCCACGGACTGGCCGTACTCCAACCGGCCGTGTCCTGCGGCGTCCTCCCGCTCGCGCTGCATCCGGTGATGACCTTCGCCGGACAGCCGGAGGACGTGCTCAGACTTGCCGGTGCGCCCTTCGGCGTCACTGCGGCCGACGAACACCGCGCGGTCGCCGAGACCCTCGTCCTGGAGATGGGCGGAGAGCCGATCTGGGTCGAGGAGTCAGCTCGTACGCTCTATCACGCGGCGCTCGTGGTCGGCTCCAACCACCTGATCACCCTCGTCGCCGAGGCCCGCGATCTGTTGGGCATCGCCGGGGTCGAAGACCCCGCCCGGTTGCTGGGGCCACTGCTGGGTGCGGCGCTGGACAATTCGCTTCGGTACGGCGACAAGGCGCTGACCGGTCCGGTCTCGCGGGGCGACGTCGGCACCGTACGGCGGCACCTGCGCACGCTCGTCGAGCAGGCCCCGGAAAGCGTCGCGAGCTACGTGGCAATGGCCCGCCACACCGCGCAGCGCGCGCTCGCGGCCGGCCGGCTCAAGCGGCACGAGGCGACCCCACTGCTGGACCTGCTCGCCGACCGCTCAACGGCAACCGACCTCGATTCCGCGCCGAGCCGGGCCGGCACGTCGGTCGTTGCATCATGACCACCACCGACGCACCGGTCACCCCAGTTCCTGGCGGTTTACGTCAAAACCGCCAGAATCGAACTGGCGGTTTACGTCAAAACCGCCAGGTTCGATCGGCCGTACGGGTCGTGCGTACCCGCATCGAGCTCGATGCCGCCCGCCGGGCGCTCACCAGTCGCGTGGTCCTCATCCCGACGATGGGCGCCCTGCACGACGGCCACCGCGCGTTGATGCGGGCCGCCCGCGCGCTCGGCGATCACGTGATCGTGTCCATCTTCGTCAACCCGACCCAGTTCGGGCCTGGGGAGGACCTCGCCCGCTATCCGCGTACGCCGGCGGCAGATCTCGAGGTCTGCGCGGATGAGGGTGCGGCGATCGTTTTCATGCCCGAGACCCAGGAGATGTACGGCGCGGACGCCGGTATCCGGGTTGACGGCGGGGAGTTGGCCAACCGGCTGGAGGGCGCGGTACGGCCCGGTCACTTCTCCGGCATGCTGACCGTGGTGGCCAAGCTGTTCGGCATGGTCTCGCCCCATGCTGCGGTCTTCGGGGAGAAGGACTACCAGCAACTCGTCCTGATCCGACAGATGAGCCACCAACTCGCGCTGGGTGTCCAGGTGTACGGCGTTCCGACGGTGCGCGAGAGCGATGGCATGGCGTTGTCCAGCCGTAACCGCTACCTCGACGAGAATCAGCGAGCGGTCGCCGGCGCGCTGTCCCGGGCCCTTCGCGCCGGAGTAGCCGCAGCCGAGGGCGGGCAGCAGCAGGTCGATGCCGACGACGACCCGGCAACGAGGGTTCTCGATGCCGCGCGAACAGTGCTCGATGCCGAGCCCGACCTCGCCGTGGACTACCTGGCGTTGACCGACCCGGAACTCGGTGCGCCAGCGGATTCCGGACCGGCCCGCCTGTTGGTTGCCGCGCGAATCGGGAGCACCAGGCTGATCGACAACGTCGCGCTCACGTTGGGAACCCCGGAAGGTGACATCTGATGTACCGCACGATGTTGAAGTCCAAGATCCACCGGGCCACGGTGACCCACGCCGACCTGCACTACGTCGGCTCGGTGACCGTGGACGAGGACCTGCTCGACGCGGCCGACCTGCTGCCCGGCGAGCAGGTGGCCATCGTCGATGTGACCAACGGTGCGCGCCTGGAGACCTACGTGATCCCAGGCGAGCGCGGAAGCGGCGTGATCGGCATCAACGGCGCGGCCGCCCACCTCGTGCACCCTGGCGATGTGGTCATCCTGATCAGCTACGGGCAGATGGACGAGACCGAGGCCAAGAGCTACCTGCCCAGGGTGGTGCACGTGAACGGCGCCAACCGGATGGTGTCCCTGGACCACGATCCAGCGGCAGCCCCGCCCGGGGCAGTCACCCTGCGCCGTGGGGACGATCGATCCTGAGTGGCGTCGTGACCGCTGAATGCCTGACGTCGGTGAAACCATGACCTCGTGAACGACGGCCACAGCCCTCTGGAACTGCCCCGCCGACTTGATGCGTCGGGTCCGGGCTGGTCCCGGCAGGCTGACGTCTGCGTCGTCGGTTCCGGGGTCGCCGGTCTGCGTACGGCGTTGTACGCGCGGTCGTACGGGCTGTCGGTCATCCTGGTGACCAAGGTCAACATCGACGACGGTTCCACCCGCTGGGCGCAGGGCGGCATCGCCGCTGTGCTCGATCCGAGCGATACCCCGGAAGCGCACGCCGCCGACACGCACGCGGCCGGAGTCGGACTCTGTGACCCCGCGGCAGTCGACGTGCTGGTCAACGAGGGCCCGGGCAGGCTGCAGGAGCTGATCGATCTCGGCGCCAACTTCGACCGTACGGCCGATGGGCGTCTCGCATTGACCCGCGAGGGTGGGCACCACGCCCGCCGGATCGTGCACGCGGGCGGCGATGCGACCGGCGTCGAGGTGCAGCGCGCGCTGCACGCGGCCATCCTGGGCGATGCCGGCATCGACTTGATCGAGCACGCGATGGTCCTCGACCTGCTGCTGTCCGCTGACGGGCGGGCTGCCGGGGTGTCCCTCCATGTCATCGGCGAGGGCAGCAACGACGGGGTCGGCGCAGTCCTGGCCCGGGCCGTCGTCCTGGCCACCGGCGGGATGGGCCAGATCTACGCCTCGACGACGAACCCCTCGGTATCGACCGGCGACGGGGTCGCCCTGGGTCTGCGCGCCGGGGCCGTGGCCGCGGACCTGGAATTCGTCCAGTTCCACCCCACCGCGCTCTACCTTGGTCCAGACGTTAGCGGCCAGCAGCCCCTAATCAGCGAAGCCATGCGCGGGGAAGGGGCGGTCCTGATCGACGGCTCTGGTCGGCCCTTCATGACCGGAGTCCACCCGCTGGCCGATCTCGCCCCTCGGGATGTGGTCGCCAAGGCCATTACCAGGGTCATGCTGGCCGAGGGAAGCGATCACGTACGGCTCGACGCCCGTGGCATCGAGAATCTGGACGCCCGGTTCCCGATCATCATGGCCTCCTGTCGCGCAGCCGGGATCGAGCCTGCGCAGCAGCCGATCCCGGTCCGGCCGGCAGCTCACTACGCCTCGGGTGGCCTGCGCACCGACCTGTGGGGTGCCACCTCGGTGCCGGGATTGTTCGCCTGCGGGGAAGTCGCCTGCACCGGCGTACACGGGGCAAACCGGCTGGCTTCCAACTCCCTGCTCGAAGGGTTGGTCTTCGCCGCCCGCATCGGCACCGTGCTGGGCAGCGGCCTGGCCCCGCAAGCTGATCCGATGCCACCGATCTCGCCGTACGGAGCGTTGGACCCGGCCATCCGTCCGGAGTTGACCGCGGCCATGTCTGCGCACGTCGGTGCCCTTCGTACGGCCGACGGGCTGGCCTCGGCCGGGTCGACCCTGGGCGATCTGTCCGCTCGCGGCGTCGAGACCCCCGACCCGGCGGCCTGGGAGGTCACTGACCTGCTCACGGTAGCCAGCGCCCTGACCGCGGCGGCGACGCAACGCATCGAGACCCGCGGCTGTCACTGGAGGGAGGACCATCCCGACCCGGACGACTCGTGGCTCGGCCGGATCGAGGTCACCCTCGATGCTGATGGCGGTCTGCACACCGAGTTCAGACCGTTCGACATCCCAGCGCGATCGGTCCCCCAACAGGCAGGTGCGCCGCGATGAGCTTCACGGAGGACTTCTCCAGCACCGGCTTGGACTCGTCGTGGGTGAAGGATCTGGTCACCCGGGCACTCGCCGAGGATCTCGGGGTGCCGGCAGGTGGACCGTATGCCGGACACGATGTGACGAGCGAGGCCACGATCCCGGCCGATCAGGTCGACAGCGCCGATCTCGTGGCGCGGGCTGCCGGAGTTCTGGCGGGCATGCCCGTCGCACTTGCGGTGTTTCTTGCCTGCAATCCTGATGCGGAGATCGCACTGAACCGCCGGGACGGCGACTACGTCGATCCCGGCGTCGTCGTAGCAACGGTCACCGGCAACACCCGCGGCATCCTGGCTGCCGAACGCACCGCCCTCAACCTGATCTGCCGGGCCAGCGGCATCGCTACGTTGACGCGCCGCTGGGTCGAGGCGGTTGACGGCACCGGGGTCAAGCTCCTGGACACCCGTAAGACGACCCCGGGCTTACGGGCGCTGGAGAAGTACGCCGTACGCGTCGGCGGCGGCGTCAACAAGCGCATGGGCCTGTACGACGTCGCGATGATCAAGGACAACCACGTGCTGGCCGCCGGCGGCGTCGTGCCCGCCATAGAGCTTGTCCGCCAGCACTTTCCAGACGTAACGATCCAGGTCGAAGTGACATCGGTGGGCATGGCACGTGCAGCCGTCGCGGCCGGCGGGACCTTTCTCCTGTGCGACAACATGGCGCCCGCGTTGCTCCGCGAGGTGGTGAACGCCGTAGGCGGGCGCGCCGAACTCGAAGCGACCGGCGGCCTGACCCTCGAACGGGCACGGGAGTACGCCGAGACCGGAGTCGACTACCTGTCGGTGGGCGCGCTGACCCATTCCTCCCCGATCCTGGACCTGGCCCTCGACCTGCGCCAGCGCGGCTGACGGCGATGCTGCTCGCCATCGATGTCGGCAATACCCAAACCGTGCTCGGGCTCTTCGACCGGGCCGAGATCGTGGATTCGTGGCGGATCAGTACCGATCCCAGGGCGACCTCGGACCAGCTGGCGCTCACGATCTGCGGGCTGCTCGACGAGAAGTCCGTCACCGGCGTCGTGTCCTGCTCGACGGTGCCACCGATCCGCCGAGAGATCGTGGGTCTGCTGGCGCGTCACTTCGGCCACGTGCCGACCATCGTGATCGGACCCGGCGTCAAGACCGGCGTACCGCTGCATGTCGACAACCCGCACGAGGTGGGCGCCGACCGGGTGGTCAACAGCCTGGCGGCGTACGAGCGGTACGGCGGCCCGGCGATCGTGGTCGACTTCGGGACGTCCACCAGCCTGGACGTCGTCGGTCCCGGTGGCGAATTCCTCGGGGGCGCGCTGGCTCCCGGGATCGAGATCAGCGTCGATGCGCTGACCGAGCGGGCTGCACAGCTGCGGATGGTCGAGCTCGTGGCTCCGGCCCGAGCGATCGGCAAGAACACCGTCAGCGCTGTGCAGTCCGGCGTCGTGTTCGGCTTCGCCGGCCTGGTGGACGGGCTCGTCGGGCGGATCGTCGAGGAGCTGGGCGAGTCGTACCCGGCGCGTCCCCGGGTGATCGGCACGGGCGGGCTGGCGCCGCTGGTGATCGCCGCGTCCAAGACCATCGAGGAACACGACCCCGATCTGACCCTGCACGGCCTGCGGCTGGCCTTCGAGCGCAACGCCGCACCGACCAAGCGCACCTGACCGTCCACGTTCTGGCGGTTTACGTCAAAACCGCCACGACGTACGGTCCGCCCCGGACCACCGTCTGGCGGTTTACGTCAAAACCGCCAGGTCGTCTGGCGGTTTTCGTCAAAACCGCCAGGAACGGGCGTACGGGAGGCGGCACTAGGCTCGCCCGGTGACTGACGGCAACAGCGGCAATACCGGCGACAACGGCAGCAGCAGCGGCAATACCGGTGATAGTGCCAACGCCCGATACAACGGCGGTGGCCCGGAGGACGTCCCTGAGCAACTGCGGGTCCGCCGGGAGAAGCTGGACCGGCTCCGTTCCGAGGGCGTCGACGTCTACCCGGTCAGCGTCGCACGTACGCACAGCCTGCGCGAGATCCGCGCGAAGCATCCCGACCTGGAGCCCAACACGCAGACCGGAACTGCCGTAGGCATCACCGGGCGGGTCATCTTCGCCCGCAATACCGGCAAGCTGTGCTTTGCCACCCTTCGGGAAGGCGGCGTCGAACTCCAGGTGATGCTGGCTCTGGATCGCGTGGGCGCCGATGCGCTGGCCGCGTGGAAGCGGGACATCGATCTGGGGGACATGGTCTTCGTCTCCGGCGAAGTGGGTACCTCCCGCCGCGGTGAACTGTCCGTTCTCGCTGACCATTGGACGCTCACGGCCAAGGCGTTGCGGCCGCTCCCTGTCGCGCACAAGGCGATGAGCGAGGAACTGCGGGTACGCCGTCGTTATGTCGACCTGATCGTGCGTGAGCAGGCCCGAAAGCTGGCCCATGACCGGGCAACCGTCCTGCGCACTCTTCGGGCGAGTCTGGATGCGGCGGGATTCATCGAGATCGAGACACCGATGCTGCAGATCATTGCGGGCGGAGCCTCTGCCCGTCCATTCGTGACCCACTCCAACGCATTGGATCTTGCGCTCTATCTGCGTATCGCTCCGGAGCTGTACCTCAAGCGGTGCATCGTGGGGGATCTCGAGCGCGTTTATGAGCTGAATCGCAACTTCCGCAACGAGGGCGTCGATGCCAGCCACAGCCCGGAGTTCGCGATGTTGGAGTTCTATCAGTCCTACGCCGACTATCACGATGTGGCGGCGCTGACGGCACGCCTGATTCAGGCATGTGCACAAGCCCTGTATGGGCAGTTGCTCATTCAACGAGATAGCGGACAAATTCTGGACCTGTCAGGGGAGTGGCCGTGGCAGGACTTCTACACGCTGGTCTCTGACGCAGTAGGCGAAGTCGTGGACCCGCAGACTTCGCGGGAGAAGCTGACCGAACTCGCCGTACGCCATGAGATCGAGATCCAAGCCTCCTGGGGGGTCGGCCGGTTGGCCGAGGAACTCTTCGATGAGCTGGTCGCTGACACGCTGACCGGACCAGTCTTCGTGGCGGACTACCCAATAGAGACTTCGCCGCTCACCCGGGCTCACCGCACCAAGCCGGGTATCGCCGAGAAATGGGACCTCTACATCGGCGGTGTGGAGCGGGGTACCGGCTACTCCGAACTCACTGATCCGGTGGAGCAACGGGCTCGATTCGCGGCCCAAGCCGAGATGGGTGCCGCCGGCGATGAGGAGGCAATGGTGCGCGATGACGATTTCCTGGAGGCATTGGAGTACGCGATGCCGCCCACCGGTGGGGTGGGCTTAGGAATTGACCGTTTGCTCACTGTACTCACTGATGCGACCACTCTGCGTGACACCATTCTGTTCCCGCTCGTACGGCCGCTGAGTTCGTCTTCCTAGTCGATCACCAAGCGCAATACCCGATGTGCAATGCGTTGCCGGCGCATGCTTCACTACTCTTGGCTTTCTTCCGATTTCCCCACACTCTTGACTCAGGAGCAACAAAGTGGCTCGTAAGGTACAGGTCATTCTCACCGATGATCTCGATGGCAATGAAGCAGACGAGACAGTGTCATTCGCACTCGACGGCACCTCCTACGAGATCGACCTGTCGGCAAAGAACTCAAAAGCAATGCGCGACGCTCTGGCTTCCTACGTCGGTCATGCTCGGCGAGCGACCAAGACCCGCCGTTCGGGTGCCGCCGCGAGTGGCCGCAACCCCGCGACGACTGATCGCGCGCAGACCCAGGCGATCCGTGACTGGGCCCGGCGCAACGGCCACCAGGTGAGCGACCGGGGCCGCATCCCGACCGCGGTGCTCGAGGCGTTCAACGCCGCCCACTAGGCGGCAGGCGCTGACCGTCAGGCGCTGACCGTCAGCGCTTACGGTCAGCGCTGACTGAGACGGTCGAGGCGTTCGCCCTCAGCGCAACCGGTGAACGGAACAGCAGATCGGCCGCGACACGTTGCACCCTGCAGACCCCGACTACAGTGGAGACGACCGAAGCTGGTCCGCTCCGCGAATGTCGGGTAAGACCGGATTCAGCCAGGTCAAGGGAGCGGTGATGTTCGAACGATTTACCGACCGAGCGCGTCGGGTGGTCGTGCTGGCCCAAGAAGAGGCCCGCATGCTCAACCACAACTACATCGGCACCGAGCACATCCTGCTCGGACTGATCCACGAGGGCGAGGGCGTCGCCGCCAAGGCGCTGGAGTCCCTCGGCATCTCGCTGGAGGCGGTGCGTTCGCAGGTCGAGGAGATCATCGGCCAGGGGCAGCAGGCGCCCAGTGGACACATCCCGTTCACCCCGCGCGCCAAGAAGGTGCTCGAGCTCTCGCTGCGTGAAGCCCTTCAGCTCGGCCACAACTACATCGGCACCGAGCACATCCTGCTCGGGCTCATCCGCGAGGGTGAGGGCGTCGCCGCCCAGGTGCTTGGCAAGCTCGGCGCGGACCTCAACCGGGTCCGCCAGCAGGTCATCCAGCTGCTGTCGGGCTACCAGGGTAAGGAGCCGGCCACTGCCGGCGGCCCGGCCGAGGGCGGTCCGTCCACCTCGCTCGTGCTCGACCAGTTCGGCCGCAACCTGACCCAGGCCGCCCGGGAGAACAAGCTGGACCCGGTCATCGGCCGGGAGAAGGAGATCGAGCGCCTGATGCAGGTGCTCTCCCGCCGGACGAAGAACAACCCGGTCCTGATCGGCGAGCCCGGCGTCGGCAAGACCGCCGTCGTCGAGGGCCTGGCCCAGCGGATCACCCGCGGCGAGGTCCCGGAGACGCTCAAGGACAAGCAGCTCTACACCCTCGACCTCGGTGCCCTCGTGGCCGGAAGCCGCTATCGCGGTGACTTCGAGGAGCGGTTGAAGAAGGTTCTCAAGGAGATCGCCACCCGCGGTGACATCGTGCTGTTCATCGACGAGATCCACACCCTCGTCGGGGCCGGTGCGGCCGAGGGCGCGATCGACGCGGCTTCCATCCTCAAGCCGAAGCTGGCCCGCGGTGAGCTGCAGACCATCGGCGCGACCACTCTCGACGAGTACCGCAAGTACCTGGAGAAGGACGCGGCCCTGGAGCGGCGCTTCCAGCCCATCCAGGTCGGCGAGCCGACGCTGAGCCACACCATCGAGATCCTCAAGGGTCTGCGCGACCGGTACGAGGCCCATCACCGGATCACGATCACCGACGCAGCGCTGGTGGCCGCGGCGACGATGGCCGATCGGTACATCTCCGACCGGTTCCTACCGGACAAGGCGATCGACCTGATCGACGAGGCCGGTGCCCGGATGCGGATCAAGCGGATGACTGCCCCGCCGGACCTGCGGGAGTTCGACGAGCGGATCGCCAACGTACGGCGTGAGAAGGAATCCGCGATCGACGCGCAGGACTTCGAGAAGGCCGCGTCTCTGCGCGACAACGAGAAGACCCTGCTGGCCGAGAAGGCCGAGCGCGAGAAGCAGTGGAAGGCCGGCGACATGGACGTCGTCAGCGAGGTCGACGACGAGCAGATCGCCGAGGTCCTGGCCAACTGGACCGGCATCCCGGTCTTCAAGCTCACCGAGGAGGAGACCACCCGTCTCCTGCGCATGGAAGACGAGCTGCACAAGCGGATCATCGGTCAGGAAGAGGCAATCAAGTCGGTCAGCCAGGCGATCCGCCGTACCCGCGCAGGCCTGAAGGATCCGCGCCGTCCCGGTGGCTCGTTCATCTTCGCTGGCCCGTCCGGTGTGGGTAAGACCGAGCTGGCAAAGGCCTTGGCCGAGTTCCTCTTCGGCGACCAGGACTCCCTCATCCAGATCGACATGGGCGAGTTCCACGACCGGTTCACCGTGTCGCGGCTGGTCGGTGCCCCTCCCGGTTACGTCGGGTACGACGAGGGCGGGCAGCTGACCGAGAAGGTGCGCCGGAAGCCCTTCTCCGTGGTGCTCTTCGACGAGATCGAGAAGGCCCACCAGGACGTGTTCAACACGCTGCTGCAGGTGCTCGAGGACGGCCGGCTCACCGACGGTCAGGGTCGGGTCGTGGACTTCAAGAACACGGTCCTGATCATGACCACCAACCTCGGCACCCGCGACATCTCCAAGGCCGTGGGCCTGGGCTTCCAGACCGGCCATGACAGCGCGTCGAACTACGAACGGATGAAGCTCAAGGTCAACGACGAGCTCAAGCAGCACTTCCGCCCGGAGTTCCTCAACCGGATCGACGACATCGTCGTCTTCCACCAGCTCAAGGAAGACGAGATCGTCCGGATCGTCGACCTCATGCTGGCCCGGGTGGACGTGCAGCTGGCCAACAAGGACATGGTCCTGGAGGTCACCGACCCTGCGAAGCAGTTGCTGGCCAAGCGCGGCTTCGACCCGGTGCTCGGTGCCCGGCCGCTGCGGCGCACGATCCAGCGCGAGATCGAGGACGCGCTGTCGGAGAAGATCCTCTACGGCGAGATTTCGCCCGGGCAGATCATCGTGGTCGACACCGAGCCTGGCGAGGACGCCGAGGACGAGTCGGCGACGAAGTTCACCTTCCGCGGTGAACCCAAGCCGATCGCCGTGCCGGACGCGCCGCCGGTCAGCCTGTCCGCCGGCGAGAGCGAAGCCAGCACCGGTTAGCACTTCGCGTGCCCATCCATGTCGACTCAGGGGACCCCTGCGACGTTAGGTTCGTAGCGATCTTCCCCTGATAGCGGACAACCAGGTCTGCGCGCACGAGGGACGGGCTCCGACGCAACCGGTCGCACACCGCGTCGGCCAGTTTCCACGGCGGGTTTGCCACGACCCGGTATGGCTCGCGAGGCAGGCCGACCTGGCGGAGATCTACGCGTACGACCGTGACGTACAGGTTGGCGCGGAAGCGGCGATCGAGCTGGGCGGCGCGCGACCGGGATGAAGTTCGACCGCGATGACCCGCGCGCCGACCCGCACGAGCGCAGCCGTCAGGGCGCCGGTACCTGCTCCGAGGTCGACGACGAGATCGGTCTCGCAGATGCGGGCTCGATCGACGACGTAGCGAGCTGTGCGGTCATCGAGCCGGTGAAAGCCCCAACGGACCGGGTGACCGATCCGAGCTCCGCCTGACCGCGGACACGACGCACCATGACCATGCTCATGGAGCCCATGGTCGCGCGCGCCGTCTGCCCGAACAACCGATTATCTAGACCGGAGGCGGGATGGGCTCGCCCCGGCGCAGGGCGGCGATGCGCTGCTGCACGTCGAGGAAGGTCAAGGTCTCCGGTTCGGTCGGGCGCAGGATCTGCTGGTAGGCGAGGATGCCGTCGGCCGCGCTGCGGCGCGCCACGGCGTATGCGGCGACCGCGCGTACAGCCAGGTTCTCGTCCCCCAGCAGTTCGAGCAGCGCCTGCTCGGCCAGCTTGCGGGTGTGCCGGTCGTCATTGCCCTTGCCATCGATGCGGCCGACGAGCGCGATAGCGGCGCGCTTGCGGACGAACGGGTCAGCAGCACCGAGCCGACTGATCAGCAACGAGGTGATGCGCGGATCGTGAACCTCGGCAATCACGCCGATCTCGCCGGCTTCGAGCCGGCCTTGCAGGTGGTCGATATAGCGATGTGGACAGGCGCGCGCCACAGCACGTCGGGCGGCAGCCTGCGCGTCAGCCGCTCCGCTGCCCAGCCCGTTGAGCAGCCGGGCATGCTCGATCGGCCCGTCGGTCGAGCCCCGATACAGCTCGAGCACTCTGTCCACGGCGGGTGCGCCGAACGCGCCGAGGGCATTCATGGCGCTCTGCCTGTCCGTACGGCTTCTTCCGGTCCCGCCGTTGCTCTCGGTTCGATATACCTCGGCTATGGCTGCGTCGATCCGGCGGGTTAGGTCGTCGGGATACGAATCGTTGCCCACCTCTGGCCCCTCTCCTGCTGGCCCTAACCGTGCACCGTCGCAGCCTCGGGTTAACGTCGCGGCGTGCGCATCGG
>JAABUR0100001286.1_pt1 | contig 46036 bp, 39 predicted proteins | sample 5560091 | NCBI WGS metagenome assembly JAABUR01 (sample SAMN10711879, study PRJNA513375) | rock metagenome | isolation source: Antarctica rocks | place: Antarctica: Victoria Land, University Valley sud | reverse complement strand
GAGGGTGATCACCTCGCCGGGGGCGACCGTCAGCTCAGGGATCGATAAGGCGACCTGTCCCCGGCGCCGGACCTCGATGTTCGCCAGCCGGAGTGCCGGCATGTCTGGCCCTGGCCCCGGGGCGGACTGAGGCATGGGCTAGGGAGCGCGGTGCTGCTGCAGCGCGGTCAGACTCAGGTTGACGGTATAGGTGAGAAGGAGGAGCACGACGGAGAGCGCCACCGCGATGTCATAGTTGCCGCGGCCGACCTCCAGGACCGTTGCCGTGGTCAGCACCCGGGTCTCACCCGCAATGTTGCCGCCGACCATCATCGCGGCGCCCACCTCGGAGATGACCGCCCCGAACCCGACCATCACCGCCGCGATCAGGGGCAAGCGCGCTTCACGCAGCAGCCACCAACTCGCCTGAAGCGGTGTTGCACCCAGGGCCAGTAACTGCGTCCGGAGCCGGGGGTCGAGCCCCTGGATCGCGGCGAGGGTCAGCCCGGCGACGATCGGCGTCGCGATCGCGGCCTGAGCGACGATCATCGCCGGCGGCGAATAGAGGAGGCGCAGCGCCCCGAGCGGACCACCGCGCCAGAGCAGCAGACTGACCAGCAGTCCCGCCACCACCGGCGGCAAACCCATCCCCGTATGGACGAGACCGACGATCAGGGTCCGACCCGGAAACCGGGTGAGTGCCAGGAGGACGCCGACCGGCACGCCGAGCAGCAGACTGATCAGTGTCGCGGAGAGGGAGACCCGCAGCGACAGCAGCACGATCTGCCGGATGACGGGATCACCCCGGACGAGCAGCTCAATCGCTTCCCGGATTCCGCTCCACAAGTCGCCCATCGTTCGGCTCTCCTACGGCGTCGCGGCGGGTGTGGCCGCGTCGTCCAGGCCACAGCTGTTCCTCGCGCAGGGGAAGAAGAGTGGTTGGCCGACGCGATCGACCCCAAAGGCGGCGATCGCCTTCTGGGTGGCGGGCGCCACCAGGAAGTCGGCAAAGGCCGTCGCGCCGGCGGTGTTGACCGCGTCCCCATTGTTCGGGTTGACCAGGAGGACGTGGTAGACGTTCCGGAGGGCGCGATCGCCCTCGACCAGCACCGTGAGGTCGAGCCGGTCGCTCAGCGCGAGCAGGGTAGCACGGTCGGTCAGAGTGTAGGCATCGCGCTCGTTAGCGATATTGAGCGTCTCGCCCATCCCGGTGCCGGACGCGATATACCACGCTCCAGCGGGGGTGATGCCCGCCTGGCGCCAGAGGTCGAGCTCCAGTTTGTTGGTGCCGGAGTCATCGCCGCGACTGACGAACCGGGATGACGAGGTCGCGATGGCGCGCATCGCTTCAACCGCCGACGTCATCCCGGCGATGCGCGCTGGATCGGCCGGGGGCCCGACCAGGACGAAGTCGTTGAACATCACCACCCGGCGATCGGTGCCGAACCCGGCGGTCATGAACTCCCGCTCTGCCGCCGGGCTATGGGCGAGCACCACATCCGCTTCACCCCGCTCGCCGAGCTTGAGCGCGGCGCCGGAGCCGACGGCGATCGGCTTCAGGTGATACCCCGTCGCCTCCTCGAACATCGGTACCAGCAGGTCGAGCAGCCCAGAATCCTGGGTGCTGGTCGTCGTCGCGAGGATGACATCCTCCGGCCCCGTCCGGGCGGCGGCCGGCGAGGCCGCGGTCGATGGAGTCGCCGGTTGCGCCCCGGCCGGCAACACTTCAGCGAGGAAGCTCCCGGCGATGACCAGAAGCGCGATCGCTATCCAGCTCCAGGGTGCGGTCGGGCTTGCGAACCGGGTTTGGTGATTCATCGTTGCTCCATTCTCCAGACGACCGGCGCCGGTCAGCATGCTGTCGATGGTCACGTGGAATCGATATGCACGACGCTGCATAACGGTAGCAAAAAATATGGGGGGTTAGCCGAGGCGACCGCCGAACTCGTCCCGAAACCGCTCCTCGACGAGGTCCGCGACCCCGGCGGTGACCCGTTGAAAGCGCTCGACGAGATCGCGCGCGTCTCCCGTCAGCTGGCTGCCGCCGCCGTCGACCCCGCCGATCTCAGTCTCCAGGAGGCGGATATTGAGACGCGCTTCCATCTCTTTGATCCGGCTCCAGGCGGTGCGGTAAGGCACGTCCATCGCCGCCGCCGCCCGCGCCAGCGATCCGGTCTGGGCGATGGTCCGCAGGAGATCGACCCGCCACTCCGAGAGGAGCACCTCGTCGGCGTGCTCGATCCAGACTTTGCACCGGATTCGCGCCGCCGGATTGTGCTGTGCCATGCCGCCCAACGTTTGCTTGCTCGCCACGCTCCTCGCCCTCACCGCCGCCCGCACGGTATCAGGGTTGGATGGGGAAGGACAAGGAGCAACGGCCCAATGGCCGTCGCCTCACGCGGGCGACGTTGCGACACCGGCGGTAAACACCACGCCTCCACTCGTGCAGGTCAGTCACCAGCCCGGGCATCCACGTCAACCCAACATCAATGGTCCAGGAGGCTGCACGGGTTACCTCAGCTGGAGGACCTCGTTCGGATCTCCCAGGAGAACGGCGGCGTCCGACGAACAGGTGAAGCGAAGCCCATGTTCAACCGAGACGGGGTTGGCGACAGGCCAACCCAGGCATATCTCTGGACGCATCGTTCAGCCGATGCCGGACGCGCAACGGTTCGACAAGCTGGGTGTTGGTTGGGAGAAGATTGACCCTCCTTCACCGTCACATCTGAGGTGATGGATCGAGGCGTTTGCGCGTGATGCGGGCGTCGGCGGCCAGACGCGCCAATCGATCCGCGTGCTGCTGGCGCTGCGCCGCACAACCCTGGCCGCGACCTCGGTTTCCAGGGGAGCGAATAGGGGAGAGCACTCAGTCATGCTGCCGCATCTCGTTCCATGCGATGGCGACCTGGACTACAGCACCCGGTCGCGGGCGCGATAGTCCTGAATCGGCCAGGTTCTCATGCCACCAATGAAGAGGCTCGTGACGTTGCCATCCGCGTCGCGCTCGTAGCGGAAGCGTTCACCGACCGATGCGTACGGCGAACCACTCATGATCCGCAGCGTGTTCTCGTCAATGACCGCCAGTTCGTCTGGCTGGTCCATCGGCGCCGGTTCAACCGGACTGCTCGCGAAGAGCTTGCCCCCCAGGACGAAGACATCCGTTACGCCCCAGAGTGCGGCAAAGCGACCGGAGAAGATGCCGAGATCGATCTCCTTGTCCGGCGCCGCGGGTGGTGGTATCGCTGCACTGTCCACCAGACCGGAGCTGAGCGGCAATTTCGGCGACACGTTGCGCGCCTTATCGAGAATTTTCAGGATGCCGGCGGCAAGCTCCTCCGCCGGTCCATCGACCGCGTTGGTGAGCACGGAGATCGCCAGACCTTCGTTCGGGTCCCACATCGTGCGGGTGATGTGCCCCGGATACCCGCCTGAGTGTCCGACCATGCGGTGCTTGTCGTAGTAGTGCACGGTTGTGCCGTAGCCATAGCCGTCCTGCAGCGCGTCGGGGTTCTGACCCGTCCAGACCGGCCGCTGCATCTCGTTCTTCGATCGATCGCTGATCAGCCGGGTGTCGCCGAAGAAGTGCGCGGAGGCGAAATGCACCATGTCCTCCGCGGTGGAATAGAACCCGGTCGCCGCCGCCATGGCATGGGTGTCGACATGCGGAATGACCTGGCGCTCGGTCAAGCTGGTGAGACCGCTGTGGCCGCCCGCGTACTCGGCCAGGCGAGCTTCGGCCAGTTCCGGTCCGGTGTTGCGGAGTCCGAGCCTCTCGATAATGGCGGTCTTCGTGTACTCGTTGTACGTGCGGCCCGCTGCCTTGCCGATGATCAGGCCGAGCAACGAGAAACCGATGTTCGTGTATTTGAATGTCGCTTCTGGCTGGCGGACGGCACCCTCGCGAATGGAGAGTTCCAGTAACTCTTCTTCGCCCGGGAATGGTCGGTTATGCGCCCAATAGGTGGAATCGACGCCGTCGCGAATGGCGCCCGCGGAGTGAGAGACGAGCTCGCGCACGGTAGCTTCCGCCAGTGGCGAACCGGCCTCCGTCAGTTCGGGAATCCACGATCCCGCGGTGTCGTCCAGCCTCAGTTTGCCGGCCTCGACGAGCTGCATCATGGCCGTCGCGGTGAATGTCTTGGAGTGCGAGGCAATGCGGAAGAGATGCGAGGTCGTCAGCGTTTCGCGGGTATCGAGATTCGAGACGCCATATGCCGTGCTGAACTGCATCTTGCCATCGAACCAGACTGCCACCTGCACACCGGGTGTGCGGAGCTTCCAGACGCGGTATTCGAGCCAGGAATCGACATAGGCAAGCGCCTCCCGCAAGACATCGACCGTTGAAGTGGGGGTACTGGACACAGGCTCGCTCCATCACATGACGCTTGCGGAGGACCTCGATCGCGTTCGCCGGCAGCAGCGAACGTCAAGAGGCGCAGACTATCGGAGGTGAAGCAACCACGCAATGGGGTGGGTCAGGCGCAAACGAAGACTCCTGGCAGCGATCCAGGGGTTTTGAAGCACGGCAGCTGGCTCACCATGGCGGAGCGCGAGCTGAGTGCCCTGCGCCGCGTGGGCGTGAACGCGATCGTGGCCGCCGCGCATGTCTCACCAACACCGGCCGTTTATCGCCACTACGGACGTCTGACAGCAGCAAGAACGTCCGTGGTGTCAGTGTCCTTTGTACGGCGGGCACAAGGTCGCGCGGCGGCGAGCATCCGGGCGACATTGACACCCGGGGGGGCGGTTGCTATCGTCCGCCGATCCCACTGGCGACCCGGCGCGCGACGGCGAGGAGCGAGACGAATGCGGACCCGGGCATTCCTGCTGATGACGGTCACCGCGACGGTGCTCTTGGTGGCAGCCTGCGGACGGGCGACGGAGACGGAGATCAACCAGGCGCTCGGTATCACCCCGACGCCGACCCCCTCGGCGGCGCAGCTGGCCTCTGCCACGGCGCGAGCCGTGGAGGTCGCCGCCCAGCGGACCGCGGCGGCGGGCCCGGCCGGGAGCCCGGGCAGTGGGGGTCAGGTGGCGGCGCTGGGCGACGTCACCCGGGGGAGCCGGCAGTTCACGACCTGGTGCGCCGCCTGTCACAGCGCGGCCGGCGCTGGCGGCAACATCCTCGCTCCCGGTGGTCCAGGAGCGGCGATGACGACCGAGACGCTGCTGCCCCTCATTCGCGAGGGGACGAATCACGCGAAGCCACCCGGTCCCTACAAGACGACCGAGATCCCTGACGGCGCCGTGGCGGATATTGCGGCCTACATTCTCTCCAAGGCAGCGCCGTAACGGGTCGTCCCAAGGCGACCTGCGGGGAGAGATCGGGCCACCGTGCCGGACCGCCGGTGAGCCGGCCCTGCGACCCCGTACAATCAACGTTGCGTTCGAGGCTGGAGGATTGGGACCAGACCCGTCGGTCTCAGACTCGACGACGCTCGCAAACCGGCGTGCTGATTGGTGTTGAGCCGTGGTCGCGTTTCCGTTGACGTCCGCTCTGATCAGTTTCGCCTGCGCGCTGGTGATCGCGCGGGATGCCCTGCGTCGGCCACGGCCGGATAAGGTCGCCTGGGCGGTCGCGTTCGCCATCTTCACCGTTGCGGCCGGGGCCGAGGTCGCAGGCTCGCTCTGGGGATGGAGTGCGTCGCTGGCGCGGGTGTACTACCTGACCGGCGCGGTCCTCGTCGTTGGCTATCTCGCCATCGGCGAGCTGTACCTGCTGGCCGGGCGGCGGTGGGCAGCAATCGCACCGGGGGCGACGCTGCTGGTCACGGCGCTGGCGACGGCGGTCGTTCTGGGTGCGCCGGTCGATACGAGCCGTCTCGACCGGGAAGGTTGGGAGGCGATCGAGCGGGGGCCGGGGCTGATCGCACTGGCCGCGAGTGTGAATGCGCTCGGGACGGCGGTACTGGTCGGAGGCGCCCTCCTCTCGGCGTGGCGCTTCTGGCGTCTGGGTCAGCACCGGCACCGGATGATCGGTTGCGTGCTGATCGCGGTCGGAACGGTGGCGGTCGCGGCCGGAGGGACCCTGACCCGCTTCGGTCACCGCGAATATCTCTACATCGCGATGGCGGCCGGTGTCGCGATCATCTTTGGGGGCTACCTCGAAGCACGCCGGCCCGACACGGCGCTGACTGCTACCGGGTTTTCGACCGACCTCGCATCGCCTGACGAGGATGTCGCGAACGCCGCGGGGGCGACCGCTGCCATGGGCACCGGCGAGGTTGCCACCAGTGCGGGCAGGAAGCCGTCGCTCGTCTCGCTGCCCGGCGCCCGGCTCGCCGGCCGTCGCAGCGTCGAGCGAGACGCGGGCAGCGATCCGGGGATCGTCTTTCTTGAGACGCGGCTCATGACCCTGGACGACGCGGGGCTCGATCAGATGTGCCGCGACTGGAGCGTTCCCCGCCGGGATGTCGATCTTCCCGACCGGAAGGACGCCCGGCGGGCCTGGGCCGTACGGCTCCGGCTCTCGGCGGAGGGTCAGGTCGGGTTCGACCGCCTGGGGGTGGCGGCGCGTCTTCAGATCAGCGAGCTCTACCACGAGGTGCTGGCACCAGGGGTGACGGCGTGGGAGGAGGAACACCGCCCGCGCATGATCGCCCCGGGCGGGTAACGGACCAGCGACCGAAGCGCCGGTGCAGGTCACTCCTACTGCGATGAGCGCAAGCAGACCGTCAATGATGGTCCGGCGCTCAGAGCTGCCGAGCGCCGTGGACTGGCACCAGGGCGCAGCAAGCGGCGCCCCTATGATGGTACCTACCCCTGTTGCCGAGCGGTGTTCCGATGGCAAGATCGTTGGACACCAAGGCGCGGCATGCCGCGCCCCTACCACGGTGCCTCGGCTTGCCATCGCGTCTCACGGGTGAGACAGGCTTCATCAACGGCGTGGATCAGAGCCAGCGGTCCCCGCCTCGACACGCTCGCCATGACGACATGGGCCGGCACCACACCGCAGGGGCGCCGCTTGCTTGCGCCCTGCCGCCCAACCATGTCGCTCAGCGGCGTGGAGAGGCGTCATGGTAGGGGCGCGGCATGCCGCGCCCTGGTACCGGACCAACTTGCCGCGCAAGCACCGCGTCGGCTGGCAGACGAATACCGTCGCCCCGGCGGTGGCAGGACGGTTCGGTGAGCGGGAGGTGTCGGGTCGGTGGCTCGCGGTGACACCACGGTTCGAGACGCAACCCGCGCCGCGGAGGAGGGCATTGGTCCACATCCAGAACAGGCGGGGTGGTCCCGCGCTCCCGCCAGACCACTGACCACAGACCCCTGGCGTGCTACCTTTGGGAGGTGAGGCGCTGTCAGCAGCGCCGGGGAGGCCGCGTTCCCCATACCCACGCGGCTGTTGGGGGGGACTGCCGATGGGCGGTCCCCCCTGTCGTTTGTGACGGACGGATCAGGGAGCGAGATGGAGCAGGTGATGGGGCCGGCGATGGTGACGAGCCAGTGGGCTGGCCACCTGCTCCTGCGCGCCCAGGAGAGCGCCCCGAACGATGTCCCGGCGATCGAGGGGATCGTCCAGGACTATGCCTGGCTGCTCCTGGGGGCGGCGCTCGTCACAATGATCGCGTGGCGCCTCCATATCCCGTCGGCGGTCGCTCTGGTCCTGGGAGGGATCGCCGTGGCGGCAACCGACCTCGTCTCGGTCCCTGACCTGACCCCGAGCCTGTTGCTCTTCGTCTTTCTGCCGCCACTCCTCTTCGACGCCGCCTTTCGGCTCGACGCCCGCGAGCTGCGGGCGCTGTTCCGCCCGGTGCTGCTGCTCGCGGTGCCGGGCGTTCTGGTGATGGCCGTCGTGGTCGGCGCGGTGCTATGGGCGGTTCTCGATGTGCCGTTCGCGGCGGCGGTCCTGTTTGGGAGCATCGTCGCGGCGACCGATCCCGTGGCGGTGATCAGCGTCTTCACTCATCTCCGGGTGCCGGGCCGGCTGGGTGTGATCGCGGAAGCGGAGAGTCTGATCAACGATGGGATGGCGATCACGCTCTACATCGCGCTGCTCGATCTGGCCGTCACCGGTTCGACCAGCGCCTCCGGCAGCGTCGGACTCTTCCTCCGGGAAACGATCGGCGGGGTGGCGATCGGCGTCGGGCTCGGCTTGCTCTTCTCACGTCTGACCGGGATGGTCGACGATCACCAGGTGGAGATGATGCTCTCGACCGCGCTGGCCTATGGCAGCTTCCTGATCGCGCAGCGCCTCGAGATGTCGGGTCCGCTTGCCTGCGTCGCCGCCGGATTGATCCACGGCACCTATGGCCGGCGGGTCGGGATGACCGAGCCGGTGCGGCGTTTGCTCGATCATCTCTGGGAATACCTTGGCTTCGTCGCGAACGCGCTCGTCTTTCTGCTACTCGGGTTCAGCGTCGAGCTCGGGACGATCGTTGACGACCTCTGGCCGGTGACCGTCGCGGTGGTCGCCGTGCTGGGGGCACGAATGCTGGTGACGGGGCTGACCGCCTGGTCACTGCCAGACCGGATGGAGGTCGTGCATACGCGGGGCGAGCGCGCGGTGTTGATCTGGGGCGGTTTGCGCGGCGCCCTGACCGCCTCGCTGGCGCTGGCGCTGCCGCTCGACACGCCCGCCCGCGACCTCCTGATCGCGATGGCCTTTGGAGTGGTGCTCTTTAGCCTGATCGTGCAGGGGTTGACGCTGCCGCTGGTGATTCGGTGGGCCGGTCTGGCTCACCAGGGATAGCGAACCAGCCGGTCATCCCCCTGGCCTCACCCGAGAAGCCAGTCCGCCTCACCAGAGGCGCACGATCTCCTGCCGAGCAAAGAGGGGGGGGATCGTGAGACCAAGGCGGGCGTAGACCGTGGCAGGCATACCAATGTCCGCGACGTAAAGATCTCCAACGACGGGCCGGGCGGTGGATGTGAGGAGACCGCTCTTGGGCAGGGCCAGATTCAGGGTGGCCTGGGCACGGACGCACGGGGCATAGAGAGCGCCGGTCGTCGCATCGAGACCCGACGGGAGATCGACGGCGAGGACCGGGGCGGGATGAGTGTTGGCCGCAACGATCAGCGCGGCGGTGCGGCCACTCGGTGGGCCATGCAGCCCAAAGCCGAGCAGTGCGTCGATCACCAGGTCCGCGCCTGGCAGCGTGGGGATGCCGCTCTGGTCCCAGGGCGCCGGGGGGAGACCGAGGCGTTCGAGGATGGTGTGGTTGTGAGCCGCGGGACCGCCGAGGGAAGCGGGGTCGCGGTCGAGAAGCACGATGACCTCGGCGCCCCAGGCATGGAGCAGGCGCGCGGCGACGAGACCATCGCCACCGTTGCCGCCGCCCCCGGCGAGGACTAGCACCGGTCGGCCGCGCGGATCGCCGCCGAGGAAGCGCTCGCGGGCGACCGTGGCGACGGCGCGTCCCGCCAGCTCCATCAGCTGCAGCACGTCGACGCCCAGCTCGTCGAGCATGACGCGATCGACCCGTGCCATCTGCGCGGCTGTCACCGCGGGGAAGGACTCGGACATCACCGTCTCCGGGGCTGGAGGCTCACCTGTGGTGGTGCGGTGGCCACGAGAAGCCTCAGTCCGCATAGAGCGTGCGGACCGCGTCGTAGGTGAAGGGGATACCGTCGGGGAGGGTGATGTTTGCCTCGGCGAAGGGGAGGCGGCCTTCGTCGGTAGGGTCGTAGAGGCGGTTGGGGAAGTTGAGCAGGGTAGCCGGGCCGTCACCCGTGACGACGAAGCCATGGAGGGTGCCAGGGGGAATCGAGACGACGAGGGGGGCGGGGGCATCGGCGGTGGCGCTGAGCTCGACGAGCATGATCGCGCCCATGGTGGGCGAATTAGGGCGGGGATCGGCGATGGCGACGACGATCCGACCCGCCAGGCAGTAGAAGCGGTCGGTCTGGTGGCGATGGACATGCCAGCGGTCCTCATCGCGGGCCACACCAGGAGCGGTCTGGGATGCGTAGACCTGGGCGAAGGGCATTCCCTCGTTGAAGAGGTCGGGCCAATCGACCCGGAGCAGCTCGGTCAGGGTGCCGCGGGGATCGCGGTTGACGGTCAGGGCGCGCAGGGTTACCCCGGACACCGCCGGGCTGGCGGTCGCGTCGCGGACCAGGACCGCGGCGGCCCCGGACGCCATCGAGGCCGCCGGCTGATTGAGCTCGGTCATGCGCTGGGTTCTCCTTTGGCGGCGACATCGGCGGCGTGCAGCCACCAACGGTGGCGCTCGTGAACGTCGACCCCTGGATCGGGTGAGATCATCTGGGGGATTCTCCGCCGTCACCGACACCGGCGGCGGCGAGACGCCAGCCGTACTGGCGTTCGTAGTAGCTGGCGAACTCGTTCGACCCGTCCCGGATCGCTTCCCACCAGCCGGGATGACCGACATACCAGTCGACGGTGTCATTGAGCGTCTGCTCGAAGTCGCGGCACGGCGACCAGCCGAGCTCGCGGCGAATCTTCGCCGGGTCGAGGGCGTAGCGCCGGTCGTGACCGGCGCGGTCGGGAACGTGGACGATCAGCGATTCGGGCTTGCCGAGCCGCGTCAGGATCGCCCGGATGACATCGAGGTTCGGCCGCTCGTTGCCTGCGCCAACGTTATAGGTCTCGCCCGACCGGCCCTGGCGCAGAACGAGGTCGATCGCGGCGGCGTGATCCTCGGCATGAAGCCAGTCGCGGATCTGCTGACCGTCGCCGTAGACCGGCAGGGGGAGATCCTGCAGCGCGTTGGTCACGAAGAGGGGAACGATCTTCTCGGGATACTGGCGCGGTCCAATCGTGTTGCAGCCGCGCGTGACGACGACATCGGCACCGTAGGAGACGACATAGGCCCGGCACATCAACTCGGCGCCGGCCTTGCTGGCGGCGTAGGGCGAGCGGGGCAGCAGATGATCGGTCTCGACCGAATGGCGCCCCGGCTCGATGTCGCCGTAGACCTCATCGGTGCTGACCTGGAGGAGACGACGACCGTGGCGGTGCGCGGCGTCGAGCAGCGTCATGACCCCGATCACGTTGGCGCGGGCGAACGCCGCCGGGTCAAGGAGGGAGCGGTCGACGTGCGTCTCGGCGGCGAAGTTGACAACCGCGTCAGACTCGGCGATCAGACGATCGACGAGATCGGCGTCGGCGATGTCGCCCTGAACAAAGCGGTGGCGCGGGTCGTCGACGATCCCGGCAAGGTTGGCGAGGCTGCCAGCATAGGTCAGCAGATCGAGCGTGACGACCTGATCCTCAGGATGCCCGGCGAGGACCTGACGGACGTAGCTGGAGCCGATGAAGCCGGCACCGCCGGCGACGAGGATACGCACGGTGGTCAGCCCTCCGAGGAAGCGAGCGGCGACGTAGGGTCCGAAGTTGGGCGCAGCCCAAGCTCCGCGGCGAGTCGCGGGATGTACGTCTCGACTGCTGCTTGCCAGGGCGGCAGCACGACCCCGAGCGCGGCGGCGCGGACGTTGACGAGGCTACTGTCGGGCGGGCGCCGGGCGGGAAGAGGATACCGAGCCAGAAACTCGACGGTCGTGGTCGGGCGCACGCTCGCCGGATCGAGCCCGGCGACGACAGCGACCTTCCGTGCCAGCTCGTAGCGCGTCGCCCGGCCGGCATTGACCAGGTGAAAGATGCCGGCGCCGCGAGCGCCGACCAGGGCGACCAGACTCGCCGCCAGATCAGCGGCCCAGGTCGGATTCCCCGCCTCGTCGGCGACGACCTCCATCGCGCCGCGATCGCGCAGTACGGTCAGCACGGTCCGCGGGAAATGCTTGGTCGCGCCACCATAGAGCCAGGCGGTACGGCCGACGGCAAAGGCCGGATCGGCGGCCAGGATCGCTTCTTCCCCGGCCAGCTTGGAGCGGCCATAGACCGAGACGGGGTTGGTCGGGGACTCCTCGCGATAGGGGGCGCCACCGTCACCGGCGAAGACGAAGTCGGTGCCGACCCCGACGAGGTAGGCGCCGGTGGCGCGGGCGGCGGCGGCGACGTGGGCGGCACCGTCCGCGTTGACCGCCTCTGCCCGCGCCGGGTCCCGCTCGCAGCCATCGACATCGGTGTAGGCCGCGGCGTGAATGACCACCCCCGGCTGAACCGTGCGAACGGCCTCGCGCACGGCGGCGGCGTCGGTGATATCGGCGACCAGGTCGACCCCCGGACCGGGCCGCGACCCCAGACCGGCAACGGTGTAGTCCGCGCCGATCAGCGCCGGGCGCAAGTAGCTGCCAAGCTGGCCACCGGCGCCCGTGACCAGCACGATCCCCGGCGTCGCGCCGCGCTGCCCGCTCACTAGGCGAGTCCAACCAGGGAATGATCGCCGAGCATGAGGCGGATCGCCTGCGGCTTCAAGGGGGAGCGCTCAACGACCACATCGCGGCCGATCAAGGAGTCGGCGATGCGGGTGGCGACATCCCGGATGATGCTCCCCTCAAGCACGATCGAATGCTCGATCTCGCAGCGGCTCAGATCGCAGCGGGGACCGATCGCGGTGAACGGGCCGACGTAGGCATCGACCAGGCGGGCGCCCGCGCCGATGATGGCGGGACCACGCACGGTGCTGCTGGTGACGGTCGCACCGGCCTCGATGATGACTTCGCCGACCAGGGTTGACTCGCGGTCGACCTCGCCATCGACCCGGCGACGGAGTGTGGCAAGAACGAGACGGTTCGCTTCGAGAACATCGTCTTTCTTGCCGGTGTCGATCCAGTCATCGTCGATGACCGCAGCCTGAACGAGATGGCCGGCGTCGATCAGCCCCTGGATGGCATCCGTGATCTCCAGCTCGCCACGGGCCGAGGGAACGAGCCGGGAGGTGATCTCGTGGATCTCAGGTCCGAAGAAATAGACGCCGATCACCGCCAGGTCGGAGACGAGCTGGGTCGGCTTTTCGACCAGACGCTCGACCCTGCCGGCCGCATCGAGCACCGCGACGCCGAGCGCCGATGGATCGGCGACCCGCTTCAGCAGGATCTGCGCGGCACAGTCGCCCGCCGCAAAGCCGGCGGTGTACGGCGTGATGCCGCCCTTGAGAAAGTTGTCGCCGAGAAACATGCAGAACGGGTCGTCGCCGAGCCAGTCGCGGGCGGTCACGATCGCGTGGGCGAGGCCCAGAGGGGCGATCTGCGGCAGGTAGGTGATGGTGGCGCCGAAGGCCGAGCCATCGCCGGCGGCCGCTTCGACCTGAGCGCCGGTGTCGCCGGTGATGATGCCGATCTCCGTGATGCCGGCGGCGACGAGCTGCTCCAGGGCGTAGAAGAGGACCGGTTTATTGGCGACCGGGACGAGCTGCTTGGCGCCGGTCGCGGTCAGGGGGCGCAGCCGCGACCCTTTGCCGCCGGAGAGCACCAACCCCTTCAAGCCGCGACTCGAGATCGGTGGCACCGATCGCTCGCCGGCGGTCTCGATCATCGGCGCCTACCCTCCTGAGATACGGGATCTCCCCGTGGGGCCTGTATCATCGCGCGTGAGGACCCCGCGCCGCGGGAGTGCGGGCGGTCCCAAAACCGGGCGCCATGCTGACCTTCTGCCGCGTTCAGTGTACCCTCCCCATGATGCCCGTTCCAAGCGATGGGTGACGGCAAGAGAGCGCGGCGCTCCGGTCGCGCGGGCAGTCACGGTGAAGAGGGACGCGTATGATCGGAGGAGATCGGTGAAACATCGAGCCCGGCTCCTCGGCTACTCAATTCATCCGATGCTGGTCGTCTTTCCCCTGGCGCTCCTCTCGACCGGGGTCGCGTTCGATGTGCTGCACCGGCTGCGAATCAGCGGGTTTCGCTCGGAAACGAACTACACCGGGTTCTGGGCGGTGCTCGCCTACTGGCTGATCCTGGTCGGGCTGCTTGGGGGCATCGTCGCCGCGCCCTTCGGGTTGATCGACTGGCTCGCCATGCCCGCGGGCGCCCGCGCCAAATCGCTGGGCCGCCTCCATGGGCTCGGCAATGTGGTCGTGCTCGCGCTCTTCGCCGCAAGCTGGATGTTGCGGCGGGACGACCCAGAGCACCCCAGCGAGGTGGCCTTCGCCCTGGGGCTGGTCGGGCTCGGGCTGGTCCTGCTGACCGGGTGGCTCGGGCTGGAAATGGTGGGGCGCCTGGCGGGACCGGCCCCCGGAACGGCCCTGGAAGCGCCCGGACCGCTATTGGATTTCGTCTTCGAGCGGCATCCGGTCTACGCGGGCCGGCGGGTGCAGGATGTCTGGGCTGACCTGACCGCCGAGGCGGCGGCCGGCCAGATCGAGTTCAACCAGCTCGCCGGAGATGCGGAAGCGGCCGCGACCGAGAGCGCCGAGCGGGCGCGGCTGACCGAGCGACTTGATGCGCTCGGGGAAGGGTGGGCGCCCTACGCGGGGGCAACCTGGGCCAGCCAGCCCCCTCGGCAGGTCGCGGCGGCCCGCATTCTCTGGGAGTACTTCCGGGAGCAGCACCCCGGCGGCACGGTTCAGATGTACGATGTCTGGCTGGCCGATTCCGAGCTGCGGCGCCGGGGCGCGACCGGGTTTCCCCGGCGCGCCGTGGCGACCTGTGGTCTGCTGATGCTGCTCAGTCTGCTCTGGGGGTGCGGTCTGGTGACCGTGCTGGCCGCGATCTTTCGATAAGAGGACGGTCGAGCACGCGCGGCCGCGACGGCGCCCGCGGCCAGTCCAGGTGACGACGATCGCGGGGGCATCTGCCGCGAGAGCGGGCGCGTGGCGAAGGAGGGGTGCGTGCGGATCGCGATGATGGGCACCCGGGGCGTCCCGGCCAGTTACAGCGGGTTCGAGACCTTCGTCGAGGAGCTCGGGACGCGGCTCGCGGCGCGCGGACACACCGTGACGGTCTACAACCGCTCGACCTGGATCGCCCACCGGGAGCCGACCTATCGCGGGATGCATCTCAAACGCCTGCCGACGATTCCCCACAAATACTTCGACACCGTCGCCCACACGCTCCTCTCAACGCTGCATGGCGTGCTGGGCCGCTACGACGTGGTGCTGATCTGCAACCTCGCCAACGCGCCGTTCGCGCTGATCCCACGGCTGGCCGGGCAGCGCGTTGCTCTGAATGTTGATGGCGTCGAGCGGAAGCGGAAAAAGTGGAGCCGGCTGGGTCGCCTCTATCTTTTCGCGGCCGAGTGGATCGCCACCCGCACCCCAAACGTGATGGTGACCGACGCGGCGGTGATGGAGCGGTATTACGCGGAGCGGTACGGCGTGGAATCCGCGATGATCCCGTATGGCGCGCCGGTCGGCCGGGAACCGGCGCCGGAGGTCGTGCGGGGGTTGGGGTTGGAGCCGGACCGCTACGTGCTATATGTCGCCCGGTTGGAGCCTGAGAACAACGCCCATGTGGTGATCGAGGCGTTCGAGGGGGTGAACACCGACCTAACGCTGGCGATCGTCGGCGACGCCCCCTATGCCAGGGAGTACATCGCCCGTTTGAAGTCGACCAAAGACCCCCGGATCCGCTTTCTCGGCTTCGTTTTTGGGGACGGCTACCGGGCACTCCAGCAGAGCGCCTATGCCTACGTCCAGGCGACGGAGGTCGGCGGCACCCACCCGGCGCTGCTGGAAGCGATGGGCTACGGCAACTACGTGATCGCCAACGGAACCCCCGAGAACCAGGAGGTGCTGGGCGACGCCGGGAGAACCTATGAGGGCGCCGGCGGGCTGCGCGACGCCCTCCAGGAGGTGCTCGACGACCCTGAGCGGCGCGCCCCCTTCCAGGAGCGGGCGATGGCGCGGATTCGCGCCTCCTACGGCTGGGACGCGATTACCGACCAGTACGAGGCGCTGTTTCAGAAGATGACCGTGAAGCGGGGTTCGAGGCCATAACGTCCAACCCAGAAGGGGGGAGGGCGGGCAGACGCGGACCGATGGTCGGCGGTTCTAGAAGGCGCCGTAGCCGAAGAAGACGACGTGGACGGTCTCGATGAGGATGCGGACATCGAGCCAGAACGAGAGATGATCGACGTAGTAGAGGTCGAGCTCGGTATTCTCGTGCATCTGCAGCTCGCTGCGGGCGTGGACCTGCCACCAGCCGGTCAGACCGGGCCGGACCAGGTGCCGCCGGTGCTGCCAGAGAGCGTAGCCGCCGACGATCTCCGCCAGCTCGGGGCGAGGGCCAACCAGGCTCATGTCGCCCCGGATCACGTTGAGCAACTGGGGGAGCTCGTCGATGCTGGTACGGCGCAGGATTCGCCCGAGCGGGGTGATCCGGGGGTCGTCCGCCATCTTGTGGACGAGCCGGCCGTCTGGCGCCCGGAAGCGGACCAACCCCTCGCTGGCGACATGGGTCATGGTGCGAAACTTATAGACGGTGAAGGGACGGCCACCGCGCCCGACGCGGCGCTGGCGAAAGACCGCGGGGCCGGGAGAATCAACGCGGATCGCGATCGCGACCGCGATCAGCATCGGTGAGAGCAGCAGAAAGAGGGTGGCCGCGAAGAGCACGTCCATCCACCGTTTGAGCCCGTCGCAGTAGTTGAACCGGCTCGGGTCGGCGCCCTGGGTGAGGCCGAGGCCGAGGATGGAGGCCCAGGCAACATCGTCGGGGGAGCGGCCGACACGATGCAGGGCACCGGGAGGGATCGGAAGTGTTCCATCCCCTCGCCGGCCTGGTCCCGCCGGTCGCGCGCCGGCTGTCGCCGCCACCAATCGCTCGGTTCTCGCCACCCGTTCCCTCAACCCCTGACCGCGGCGGGTGTCTGGCCGTCGTAGGATCCTGAAGCGTCCCCTCAGGGTTGAACCGCTCTCCGCGCACGCCGCTCGCGCCGCACGCCATCCCTGGGTGCCGCCACACCCGTCCGTACTCCCGACTCTACCATAGCCCCGCGAACGCTGTAAACGCGCCATTCGTCCCACGGGAGCGAAGTGGCACCGCCCGCATGACGGTTGCTTGATCGGCCACCACGCGTCGGGTGTGTTGTTATGTCGATCCAAGGCGCGGCAGAGCAGGTCGTCGCTCAGACAGGAGATCGTGCCGTTCCAACAGGTCTTCCGGCATCGAGCCCACGGCGCATCGGCGCGGCGTCCGCGCCTCGCAACCGGGCGCGCGACGACCCCGACCCGGTCGCGACATGTCCTCTCCGGGGCCGGTCATCGCGGCGCACATCAGACGGGCCGGGCAACCCGCTCGGTCCGCGGGCGTTGCTCGACATCATGACGGCGTCAGCGCGCGGTGCCGGGAGGCCGCCGCGATCGAAGCGCCGAAGCGCGAACGCGCGCACGGCCGAAGAACCCGGCGGGGAGATCGGAGGATGGTGACGACGGGATTTTGGGAAGGCGGCCCCCGTTGGCGGTGATGACCCGCCGCAGGTGGTTGATCGCCGGCTCCTCACGGGCGCCAATCAGTCGTGGGATGACCGCCGACGACGACAGGTTTGGGTTGTAATAGGGATCACCAGCGGCAATCAGGTCGGCGAGGTGCTCGTAGCCGCGCAGCATATCGTGGAGCGCGACGTGGCGGCCCCGGGAGGCCCCTTCGTGGTGACGCAGCACGGCAAATGGGGTGTAGACGTTGCGGTAGCCGTGGGCGCGCAGCCGGACACCGAGCTCGACATCGCTAAAGACGAGCTCGTAGCTCTCGTCGAAGCCGCCCACCTCTTCGAAGCGCTGCCGCTGCAGCATCAGGCAGGCGCCGGTGATCGCGGAGTAGTTGCGGTACCACTCGACCGAGCCGAAGGGACCGCCCGTCCCTTCCGGCGCCCCCCAGAAAATATGACCGGCGTGACCCGTGATCCCAAGGATGATCCCCGCGTGCTGAACACGACCATCGGGGTAGAGCAGCTTGGCGCCGACCGCGCCGACATCCGGCCGCTCGGCCCATCGAATCAGCTCGGTCAGCCACTCCGGCTCCAGAATCTCGATATCGTTGTTGAGGAAGAGCACAAAGTCGCCCGAGGCCTGGCTCGCCCCAAGATTATTGGCGGCCGAGTAGTTGAACGCCCCGGTGTAGGGAACGATCCGGACGCGAGAGTCAGCGGCGAGACGCTCGTAGTAGTCGTGGGTCCGCTTCTCCTGGCTGCCGCTATCAACCAGGATCACCTCGAGGTCACGGTGGGCGGTGATCCCCAGCAGCGAGGTCAGGCAGGGGCGCAGCACCTCGATCCGGTCTTTGGTCGGAATGACGATCGAGACCCGGCCGCCCTGGACCGGCCAGGTGGCGCGGAGTCGTCGCCCGGCCAGCCCGATCTCCGGCCGCACCATGGGGTCGGGAAGACCCTGACGTCGCAGGTGGGCCTCCAGCCGCTGGGCGCGCTGATCTTCGGCAGCCGCGGCCGCACCTTCGCGGCGATGGAGGAGCACCCGGGGGAGATGGACGATTGTCTCCGCGCGCTCGGCGCAGCGAAGCGCGAGGTCGGCGACATCCCCCTCGCCCTCGGCGGTGAAGCCGCCGGCCGCGGCGAAGAGCGCCCGGCGAACGGCGAGGGGAGCGAGATAGTCGACCGAGAGGAGCAGCTCGGGCGACCAGTCCGGCTTGAACAGCGGATCAAGCCGCTTGGCGCCGTCGGCAGTCACGTGGTCCTCGTCGGTATAGAGGAGATCGGTGTCGATCCGGTGTTGGAACGCGGTCGCTATCTCGAAGAGCGCATCGGGCGCGAGGAGATCGCCAGCGTCGAGAAAGAGTAGTGGGTCGCCAGTCGCCAACCGCGCCGCGGAGTTGCCGGCCGTCGCGGCGTCAGAACGCTCCTCCGGGGGAAGCGCACGGATGCGATGATCGGCCGCTGCCCGCCCCTCGATCATGGTCTGCACCGCCGGATCGTTGCCGGCGATGGCGAGGCAGAGGTCCCACTGGGGATAGGTCTGGGCAACGACCGCATCGATCACGGCGCACAGAGTATCGACCGGCGGGTCGACGGCGACGATGACGACGCTGATCGGGAGCGCGTTACCAGACAGGGCCGCGCGGGCCTGGGCGGCAAGCGCGGCGGTGTCTGGCTCGTGCTGCACAATCCAGGCCTGATATGGGTCGGACGGGGTGCCGACCGGAGCGGGCGCCCGCCGCATGGCGCCGAGCCAGAGACGTTCGCGGGCACTTGCCGGTGGCAAGAATCGCCTCCGAGTCTGCTGAAGTCTCTGAGCGGTGCGCCAGCTGAGCGATTGGTGCAGCTCCAGGCGTTCCGCCGCCACTGACGCGACTGTCTGCGTATGCTGCCGCTCCAGTTGCGCGTGCTGCTGCTCCAGTGAGGAGAACTGTTGGAGGAGTTGGCCATTCCGGTCGAGGAAGAACCCCGGAGATACCGCTGGCAGCGGGAGATCGGAGCAAAGGGCGACGAAATAACGAGGCGCTGAGAAGTCGAGACTTGCGGCGTCATCCGCCTTAGTGTCGTCAGACAGGGATTGCCCGGCGACGTGCCGCGCCCAGCCGCCACCAGTGGTGGTGGGGCCGATCATTGAACCGGCGACGATGCTCTGTCCCAGCACATGGATCTGGCGAAAATGACGGCCGAGCAGCTCGACGAACTCCTGATGATCCAGCTCGCGCTCATGGAATGGGTTGTAGTGCCCGCTCTCGTCGGTGTAGACGTGGGGATTCGGCGTCGAGACGATCAGCAACCCGTCCGCGGTGAGCGCCGCTTTGACCGCAGCCAGGAAGGGCTCCTGCTGCGCGAAGTGCTCGATCGTCTCGAAGCTGACGACGACATCGACGCTGCCCGTCGCCAGCGCGAAGCGCTGGGCGTCGGCGCGAACAAAGAGGAGACGGTCGCCGGGGTAACGGCGCCGGGCATGGGCCAGCGTGGCGGCGTCGAGGTCGGCGCCGACGACGAGGGTCGCCGATTCCGCGAGCATCGCTGATCCGTAGCCTTCGCCGCAGGCAATATCGAGGACTCGCTTGCCACCGACGAATCGCGTGGCGAATCGGTAGCGGTGGAGATGCTCGTAGGCCATGCGGGCATTCGGCGTCCAGGGCAGAAATCGCTCCCCGGTCGGCTCCAGCACATTGTCCGTGTCGGTCACTACCGCTCTCCTGGCTCAGGCCACACGACTGGGCCAGGCGCCACGTTAGTCCTCCGATGAGTCGTCACCGCGGTGAGAGCCGTTGAACGCCCAACCGGCTCATCGAACCTCGTAGCCGAGAGACCGGATCATGTCACCATATTTGTCGCGGAAGATCGCCAGGTGCTCCGGTCCGAGGTGATTCTGCCAATCGCCGACGGTCGCCTTGCGGACATGCTTGGCCATCTTCTTCCGCATGTTGGAGGCCCGGCAGGCATCGACCGCCTGCTCGACCGCCGCGCGCTCGACGGGCTTGATCTGGTCGGTTACCCGGATCATGGTGCCGATGCCGTCGCGGTGCAGATCCTCGTAGCGGACGACGATCGACTTGCCACTGTGGACCCAGGCAATGCCCTTGCGCAGGATGCGGCCGAAATCGTCGTTGAGATAGTTCACAACATCCGGATGATCGAATGATTTCCCGATGACCACGTGGCGAGGGTCTTGCTCCGTTTGAAACTTCTCCGGGAAATTCTGCATGTGGTAGTAGAACGAGACGAAGAGGTCATAGGGATCGCGGATGACGGTCAGCAGGGTGAACGGGGTCGTCTCCGCGAGGTGAACGATCTCGTCGGAGTAACTGTAGTGGTGATGGAAGATCGTGCCCGGCTTGAAGTCGCCCCGCTCGACGTACTCGCGCAACCCTTCGAGGGTGTTGTTCTTTGGGCCGTCGTCGGCGGTCAGCCAGCGCAGGCCATAGGTCGAGGCGAGCAGGCACTTGAGCCACATGTTGCCCGACTTCGGCGGCGCCGCGATGACGGCCCGCACGTCTGAGCGCACCTCGCGATCTCCCGGACGCATCTCCATCACCGCCTCAAGTGTGCGGTCGAGCGCAGTGCCATGAGGAGCAACGAGGCGCCGGACGGCGCGGAGCCGTTGGCGGGCGTTCGCGTTGATCGTGTCTCCAATCCTGGCCAGACTCTTGTCGAGTGCCGTCATCACGTGGTCCTCCCCGCGAGATCGTGGTCGCGGCCGCTGGATCGGCGTACCCGGTGGTGTCGCGCGCGTGGCGCGGGCGCCACCGTTCGAGCGCCGCTCTCCCTTAGACGTCATACCCGAACGCCACCAAATGCTCGCCGAGTACCTCGGTGCAGACCGCCTGCAGGTTCGGGTCAAGGTCGCGACGCCATCGCCCAATCGATGCCGCCGGACTCTCACTCGTCTGATGCTGATGGAGCTGCGATGTGTCCTGCGCCGCTCGATGGAGGATGCTCTCGATGGTCGCGTCTTTGGCATTGAGGTCGAGGTAGGTAAAGACGGCACGGAGCGTTTCCACCGGGTGGGTGATGAGATCCTCGTAGCGGAGGAGGAGGCTCTGGTGTGATCGCTCCTCCCAGCTCCTTCGAAAGCGGCGAAGCGACTTCGCCAGATGCTGCCGCAGGTAGTCCTCGTCCGTCGCATAGTTGTCCCGGCCAAAGCCAAAGTATCCCCGGCGCTGGTTGAAGGCAACGATCGAGCTCAGGATGTCACGATAGTCACGAATCAGAAAGAGCTCGCGAGCACGCGGATCGATCTCGTGACCGACAACGGGGAAGCGATCCGGCACATGCTTCTCCGCGAAGTAGACGGGATTCTCCTGCCCCTGCATGGCTGCTACTTCGAGATAGCAGCCGTCGATGCTCTGTTGGCAGAACGCGGCCAGGTGCTCCACGTAGGCACGACCGGCCCAGGCATTAATGGGCGTGGCGTCAGGTCGATAGATCGGGAAGAATGGATGCTGACCGACGTGGGTCCGGCCGAGAAAAAAGGAACTGGTGGTGACTGAATCGATCGGATCCGCTGGTTTCGAGAGCGTTTCAAGCAGGTGCAGCCAGTAGCGGCCGGCGCGGAACTCATAGGGATATTCACGCATTGCGACGATGCCGGGATGTTCCGAGAGCAACCGCATGGTCCACGTTGTGCCGGCACGTCCCGGCGAGGTAACCATCAGGGGATGCAGCGCTGGCGTGTAGCCGGAGCGGAGCGGTTGGCGCTGGATGTGGATCGTGCCGATGGGTGATGGCGGCTCGTCCGCGAAGACCGACTGCAGCGAGAGGTCAACGTCGAGGGGCAGCCCAATCATGCCAGCCGTGAGCCGGAATCCGATCGGCCGCGCATCGTCGGCCAGCTCCAGGCGCTTCGCGATCTCCGGTCGCGCTTCCTGGACGGGAGTTCGCAGGAGAACGGTCTTGCCATGGAGCAGCTCGACCATCTCGACTGGTGCGTCGTTGCCAGCCACCCACCCGACGATGTCGAGGGTATAGGTGCTGACACGGGTGCCGGTCTGCGGACTCTGAATCTCCGCCCCGAGGAGGCGCGATGGCGCGGGTGCGGCCGGGGTGACGCGACTGACATTGATCAGCGTTGGGCCATCGGCCTGGCGCAGGCTCGAGCGCAGACGGTCGATGGTGGCGGTTGAGACGCCGAGCGACTCCGCCGCGGCCCGCCCGGTGGCCCGGAGACGAGGCGTCAGGAGCCGGCCGGCGAGTTGACGAGCGCGTCCATTCGGGAGCCGCGTCATCATGTCGTGCCCACCGTGCGACCTGATGCATCGGTCCTGGTCGTCGACGCGACCGGCGACGCCGCGACTGATCCACGGCCCATGGTGACGCGGCGGCGGGCACGCTCCCAGAGACCTTCGCGGCGGCTTCCCGGCGGCGCGATCGCATGGCGAGCCCGACGCAGCTTGAGGGCGATCCGCCAGCTCGCGGAGCGCTCCAGGTCCGCCCACCGTTGCGCCCACGGCTCCTCCGCCTCGTGGAGTCGCGTCGTCAGGATCTGATTCTCGTCTTTGAGCCAGCGAATCTTCGCCTCGGCGACGGAGAGCGCGGTTCGCAGGGCGGTCAAATCGAGGTGCTCAACCACCACCTCGGGGACGGTTCGCTGGTTCGCTCCCGCTGGTGGGACGATGGGAGATCCCGACGTGATCGGGAACGCGTCTGCCGTCACGCGAGCCGATCGAGGCGGACTGTCCTCCCACTGGGCCTCGTCGCAGAGCGCGCGATAGCGCGCGATCACGGCCGGGGCGACGCCAGCGGCGGCAAGGTCATCGAGGGTGGCGCGGGTGTGGCGGAGATCGGTTGACACGAGTTTGCTGCATTGGTCGATGGCGAGCGGTGATGATGGCAGTCCGAGAAACGCCAGGAGCCGCCGTATCTCCGCACCGGCGCTGGCAAAATGCGCGTCGTAATGGCTGACGATGCGATCCTCTGGTCGGGTCAGATCGAGGATGCGCTCGTAGTAGTCACTCCACAGACCGATCCCAGCCGGGCGGGAGGTGCCGTTGCGGCGATGGAGCGACGCGGCAACTTCCAGGGGGTTGCGGACGGCCACCACGAGCCGCAATTGCGGCACCTCCTCAAGCCAGAACGGGAGAACCAGGCTGGTGCGCGGATCTTTCCACCCCCACGGTTTGTCTCGCGGGAACTGACCGATGAGATCACGCGCCCGCTCGCGATACGGCGCAAAGCGCGGTGTGCCCCAGCTGTCGGGCAGAACCGGGGGGTAGTCCCAGGCGCCGCCGAGCTCCTCAAGGAGGTCATCATTCAAGCCGACAAAGCCGATGTGCTCCCAGTAGCCATCAGGGTTCTGGGGCGACGGCGCCATCAGACGATGGCTCGGTCCAAGATCGAGCCCGCCCACGAGAAGCATCTGGGCCAGCATCGAGGTACCGGAGCGGCCCATACCAGCGATGGAGACGGGCGCTGGATCGAGCGCATCGACGGCCTTTGCGCTAGTCGACTGCCCCGGCGCGGCGCCGGCATCGACCGGATGCGCGGACGGCGCGATCTCCGGAGCGCCGCCGATCTCAGCGCCTGAACTCTGGCGATGGTTACCGACGGACATGCGGCGGACTCCACTGAACAGGGGCGGAGAGATGACCGAACAACGCTACACCTAACTCACGGTTGGCAACAAGCAATCTGGCGATCGGGTGGATCCATCTACGGCTCGGAGCCGGCATCGGCGCCAGAGCCATGGTCGGGGTCTTTGGTAAAGGCGAGCATTTTCTGATTCCGGAAATGGCCCCATTCGCCAATGTAGTCGACGCGCAGACCGGTGCCCGAGCAGGCCCAGCGGAAGTCATCCAGCTCGTAGTGGAACGGATCCCGTGCGAAATGGGTCTGGAATGGCTCACCATCCGGTCGCATGTGCTGGAGTGAGCCGAGATGGCGACGGCCCCGCTCGTTGGGGAAAAAGGTGGCGAAGAAGGTGCCCTCGTCCTTCAATACCTGGCCCATGTTCACCAGGCAGAGGATGATGTCGTTGAGTGGCAGATGGGTAAAGACCGAGGCCGCCAGCGCATAGTCGAACTGCCGGCCGATGGTCGGGAACGAGAAATCCTCCATCTGGACCAGGGTTGGCTCTTTGTCGGTCAGGCCATAGCGTGGCAACTCGATGGTGCGTCCAGCATCCAGCAGCTCCTGACTCATGTCGATTCCGACGTAGTGACCCGGCTGAAGGTATTCGATGAACCGCACGCCACCGCGCAAGCTGCCGCAGCCGACATCAAGCAAGTCATGCTGTGGTTGCAATCCCTGTGAGACGAGGAAGTCTCGTTCAAGGGGACCGACCTCGTCCCACATGCCACCGACTTCAGTCCGGTGCCAATCGGGCGGACGGGATTGGGGTGGCGATGATGGCTGGGGACGACCTTTGAGACGTGGCAGGAGCCGGTGCATAGGAACTTCCTCACAATCCGTGATGATCTCTCGCGCCATGTTGCCTAGGTTGCCATCGAACGCCATCGCCGCCTTCCTCACGGTGATGACAGCACGACACGCTGATCCCCGCCTATGCGCAGTCTGCCACGAGCGATTGGGGCGGCGCGGCCAGACGCCTCATCGCTCGTAGCCGAAGGTCGCCAGCGCGTCGCCAAAGGCGGTCTCGCAGGCGGCCTGCAATTCCGGCGAGAGGTCGCGGCGCCAGCGGCCGATCGATGCCTCAGGACTCTCGCTGGTGCGGTGCTTCTTGAGGTCGGGGGTGTCCTTCGAGGCGCGCTCGATGAGCCCTTTGATCGCGGCCGGGCTCGCGTCGAGGTCGAGGTAGCCCAGAAGGGAGGCGAGGGTTTCGTCCGGCTGGCGGATCAGATCCTCGTAGCGCACCAGGTGCGCCCGCTCGGAGCGGCTGGTCCAGCTGTCGAGGAGATGGCGCACCCGTCGATCGTCCAACCGCCGGATCAGCCCGCCCTCGGCGGTCTCATCGCCGCCGCGCCGGTTACGCTTGGCGTGAAAGGCGAGCTTCGAGGTAGCGACATCGCGAAAGTCGCGCACGAGGAAGATCTCCCGGGCGTCCGGGAAGAGCTCCCAGCCAAGCAGGGGGGTATGGTCTTCCTGGAACTTCTCCGCGAAGTAGACCGGGGCTGATTGACCCTGGGCGACGGCGACGCGCCGGTAGAAGCTGTCGATCGTCTGCCGCGAGAACTCCGCCAGATCCTCGACATGGTCGCGGCCGAACCAGCCATTAAGGTCGGGCGAGCTGGCCAGGGCATCGGGGTAGAAGGGGTTGCGGCCCACCCAGTTGGGATTCTGCAGAAACGTCGTCAGCGAGGCCGATTGGAGGTGATCGGCGGGGTCGGAAAGCACCTTGAAGAGATCGAGCCAGTAGCGCGCGGTGAGGAGCTCGTAGGGGTGTTCGCGGTGGACGACGATCCCCGGCTGCTCCGAGAGGAGCCGCATCAGCCAGGTCCCGCCCGACCGGCCAAGGGTCGTGACCATGATCGGCCGCAGCATCCCGGCCACAGTGGTGCGGACCAGATCGCGGTCGCCGTCGATGGTGGCGATCGGGACCCGCGACTTGTCCTCCAGGATCACCCGCAGCTCGATCTGGAAGGAGGCCGGGAACCCAACCGTGCCAACCGAGAAGAGAAAGCCGGAGGTCGCGGCGTGCGGAATCTCCGGGAAGCGACGGGCGAGGTCGTCGCGGGTACGCGAGACGGCGGCCGTGGCAACGACTCGTCCCTGATGCAGCACCTCGACCGTCGCCGCGGGGATCGTCTGGCCCAGGACCGACCCCGCGATCCGCAGCGCATGCACGCTCTCGCGCGTCCCCGCCACGGGGCGGTCGATCGCGGCGGTGACGCCGTCCGGGGCATGCAGGGTGACGCCGGTCACGCGCACCAGCGGCGAGCCGGACGGACCGACGACAGCCGAGCGCATCCGCTCCAGACGGGCCGGAGAGACCGAGAGCCGGTTGACAGCGACGCGCTCGACCGACTTCGCCATCGGGCGGAGCAGCCGGTGAACACGTCGCCGTGCCCCTGCCAGTGATCCGGTTGGCGTCATGGGCGGGTCCTTCCGTTGGCGGCGGTTATGCCGGCGCCCCGACCGGCGTGGCGGCCGGCCGCGAGGCGGGGCTGGCGCCACGCACGAGTCCTCGCTCGGCGAGAAAGTCGAGGATGCGGCGGGCGTTCTGCTCCGGGGTATGGGTCACGGTGTCGAGCGTGATCTCCGGTTCGAGCGGCGCCTCGTACGGGTCGTCGATCCCGGTAAAGCCGGTGATCTCGCCACGGCGCGCCTTGGCGTACATGCCCTTGACGTCGCGCTCCTCGCAGACACCGAGCGGGGTGTCGACGAAGATCTCCAGGAAGCGCTCCGGGCCGACCAGGGCGCGGACCTCGTCGCGGGTGGCCCGATAGGGGCTGACCGCGGCGCAGAGGACGACCCCGCCGTGGCGAGCGATCTCCGAGGCGACGTAGCCGATGCGGAGAATGTTCGTGTCGCGGTCGGCCTTGCTGAAGCCAAGCCCCTGGGAGAGATGTGTGCGGACGACATCGCCGTCGAGCACCGTCACCTGCCGGCCGTGCTCAATCAGCAGCAGAGTCAGGACATCGGAGGTGGTCGACTTGCCAGCGCCGCTGAGCCCGGTGAACCAGATGCAGATCCCCTGGCGGTGCTTGGGGGGGTAGACCTCGCCCAGAATCTCGGCGACTTCGGGCCGGGTGAACCAGGCCGGGAGCGGCCGGCCAGCGCCGAGGTACTGCTCGCGAACCTGGGTGCCGGAGATCGCGGCAGTCCGGGTCCCGTCCGGAATGCGGGAGACCTCCTCGTAGCGATCGTCGTCCGGCAGGTAGAGCAACTCGCTGAAGGGAACGACGCGGACGCCGAGCTCGCCGGTGAAGCGCTCGACCAGCTCCTGGGCATCGTACGGTCCATAGTAAGGCTTGCCCTGGGAATCGACGCCGGGGCTGGCGTGGTCGCGGCCGACGATCAGGTGATTCGCGCCGTAGTTGCGGCGAATGACGGCGTGCCAGAGCGCCTCGCGCGGCCCGGCCATTCGCATGGCGAGGGGCAGCAGCGAGAGGACGATCCGATCGGGGTCGTAGTAGTTCTCGGCGAGCGCCTTGTAGGTCCGGACACGGGTGTAGTGATCGACATCGCCCGGTTTGGTCATCCCAACCACCGGGTGCAACAGCAGCACGCCATCGACCTCGGCGGAGGCGCGCTTGGTGAGCTCCTCGTGGACCCGGTGGAGCGGATTACGGGTCTGGAAGGCGACCACGTTACGATGACCGGTCTCCTCCAGGTGGCGACGGGTCTCGGCCGGGGTGCGGCGCAGGTCCAGAAAATCATAGTGACGCGGCAGCTGCAGCACCCGAGGGCGACCGGCGAGGTTGATCCGGCCCCAGTGCTGCATCTCGGCGACGAGCGGATGCCGCGGGTCGCGGGTGCCGAAGACCTTCTCGGCGACCTCGTCCGGGTCCCAGGGGTAGGCCTCGTCGACGGTCATGATGGCGAGAAGATCGTTGTTGGCGTTACGAAGCGCGATGTCCTGCCCCACGGTGATGCCAGCGTCGGGAGCGACCGGCAGGGTGACGGGGATCGGAAAGAGGTGACCGCTGGCCAGGCGCATCTCATCAAGCACCCGGCGGTGATCCGCTTCGCCCATGAAGTGGTCGAGCGGTGAGAAGGCACCGGTCGCGAGCAATTCCAGATCGCAGACCGATCGCTCGGAGAGCTGAATCGATGGCAGCCGGGCGGCGTAGTCGTGGACGTCGTCGATCTCAGCCGCCGGCACCATCAGGTCCACCAACTGATCGCCGTAGGGGGCGATCATACGTCCGGTTGTGGCGTCGCTCGCGGTCATGCGGTCTCCTTCGTGTCGTCGTGCGCGGCAGGTGTACCGTCGCGATTCGTCGGGTCGATGCGGCGCCGGGAAACGACCCGTGGCCGCGACAGTGGTGAGGGTCTCATCGCAGCAGCGGGACCGATGTCGTCAGGAGCAGACCGGCGAGCCCGATCTGCAAGGGGCGGCGAGGAACCCGGAGCACGAGGCGGCTCCCGACCAGGATGCCGGGGATTGAGCCGATCACCAGCCAGCCAACCATGCCGAGGTCGACGTCGCCCGCAAACAGATGGGCGATCGCGGCGGTTCCGACCAGCAGCGTCGCGTGGGCGACATCGGTGCCAACGAGTCGCTCGGCGCCAAGCGGAACGACCAGCACGAGCAGCGCAAGAATGAGGCTGCCGCTGCCAATCGAGGTCAGGCCGACCATCAATCCACCCAGGGCACCGATAGCGATCAGTTTGGCGCGAGCATGCGCGGCGGCGGTCACCGTGGCGGCACGTCCGCGCCCCCTGACCAAACGGTAGAGCATCAGCAGCGCCGCCACCAGGAGCGCCGCGCCGATAGCATGCTCAAGCCAGCCATCGACCCGGTCGTGATCGCCACGCCGGAGCCAGGTAAGCAGGAGAACCGCGACGAGGCTGGCGGGTACACTGCCAAGGGCAAGACCCCGAACGACTGCGATGTCGACCGTTCCCTGTCGCCAGTGTTGCCAGGTGCCGACGATCTTGGTCAACGTGGCATAGGCAAGGTCGGTGCCGACGGCAGTGGAAGCGGGAAGCCCGAGACCGAGCATCAGCACCGGGGTCATGATCACGCCGCCGCCCATGCCGGTCAGCCCCACGAGCAGGCCGACGATGAAGCCGTAGATCGGGAGCAAGAGATTAGAAGCCGACATCGCTGCTCATCGCCCGCTCGATCCGTTCCTCGTGCTTCGATCCTTTGTCGCGCGGATCCTCGCTCTCCTTCAGGAACGCGTTGTAGCGGTCCAGCACCTCGGGGGTCGGTCCATCAAGCCGCATCCGTCCTTGATGCAGCCAGATCGCCCGCTCGCAGAGGAGGCGGACCATCTCCGCCGAGTGCGAGACGAGCAAGATCGTTCGACCGTCCGCCTTCATCGCGAAGATGCGGTCGAGGCATTTCTTGCGGAACCCCGCATCGCCGACCGACAGCGCCTCGTCGATGAACAGGATCTCCGGGGCGATATGGACGGCGATGCTGAAGCCGAGACGCGCGCTCATCCCGCTCGAATAGCGCTTCACCGGAATGTCCATAAAGTCGGGAATCTCTGAGAAGGCCATGATGTCGTCGATGATCGGCTCGATCTGGCGGGGCTCCCAGCCGTGGATCGCCGCCGTCAGGTAGATATTCTCGCGGCCGGTCCGCTCTTTGATGAACCCGGCACCCAGCGAGATCATCGCGGCAAACCTGCCATGCACCTCCGAGGAGCCGCGCGCCGGGCTGGTGATGCCGCAGAGGACCTTGAAGAGCGTGCTCTTGCCCGACCCGTTGCGGCCAATCACGGCCAGCGACTCGCCGGGGCGCACGGAGAAGCTGATGTCACGCAGCGCCCAGAACGAGCGTCCGTCCTGCTGGACTGATTGGCCACGGATCTGGCGCACGAGGCGCCTGGCGTCGTGCTTCAGGCTGAGCCGGTAGGTCTGCCGGGGATAGCTCTTCCAGATGCCATCGGCAACGATGACGGGAGCGACGCCATTCCCCAACACGGCGGTGCTCGATTCGGCCACGATCGGTTCAGCCAGCGCGCTCATCAGAGTAAGTCTGCCACGTTGTCCTCTTTCGTCTTGAAGAGACGATAGCCGTAGACCAGGATCACGACGCCAAACGCCGCGGGATAGAAGAGCGAGAGCCAGTTGGGCGCGTGGTCGTAGACGATGATGTCTCGATAGGCGGTGATCAGGACCGCGATCGGATTGATCGTGATCAGCCAGCGATAGTTGGTTGGCACGATCTTCGCTGGATAGATGACGGCACAGAGGTAGAAGATGATCTGGAGTGCGAGCTGGACCAAGTTTGGCACGTCCCGGATCAGGGCCCCAAGCCAGGCCAGGATCAGCATCAGGCCAAGCATAAAGATCGTCTGGACCAGGATGATCACGGGCAGAAAAACGAACCACGGGTTCGGCCAGATGCCGACGATGGCGTTGACGACCAGCATCGTCCCGAACATGACGCTCATATCGACCAGGGCCTCGCCAAGGGTGGCGAGGACGATGATCTCGCGGGGAAAGTAGACCTGATTCATCAGCCCCATTGAGGTCACGAGCGCGCGTGAACTGTTGCCGAGACACTGGCGAAAGAAGTTCCAGGGGGTCAGTCCGGCGAGCAAGAAGGCAATGAACGGGACGTTGCCGGTGGGTGCCCGCATCAGTCGGGAGAAGACGAGGCTCATGACCAGGGCGGAGGCGAGCGGGAGCAGGATCACCCAGAGCAAGCCGAGCGCGGTCTGGGCATAGCGGGAGCGAACGTTGAACAGCACCCAGAGCCGCAGCAGGCCGCGCCGTGCCCAGAGCTTGCGGACGGACGCGCCCAGGCCGTGCTGTTCAGCGGCGATCGTCCACGCGCCAGGCAACGGGACGACCAGGGCGACGAAGAGCAGCGCCGTTCCCGCAAAGTAGATCGTGAGGAGCCGGGAATAGTGCTCCGGCGCGATACTGAGTCCGATGGCGGCGAGCGCGACGGCGCTCAGCGGGGCGAGGAAGCGGCCGTTCCGGCTTGTCTTGAGCGGAACGCGGGCGGCGTGGGTGATTGCGAGGGCCAGCCCGATGACGACCAGCGGCATCGGATCGTGCCACCACCCCTCAAGCGCGGTGCGCGACCCGAAGGGGAGACTGCGCCGGTGATGGACCGCGACGACGTAGGCGGCGAAGAGAAGCGCGAGATCGGTCAGGTAATCGCGCAGGAGATCGGCGCGGGCACCGACCCAGGCATGCTCGTTGTGCCGCGCGACGGCCGTGTACCCCAACGTTGAGCCCGTCCCATGATTGGCTGGCAAGGATGCGGAGAGGTGCCGCAATGAAGTGGGAAGGATAGCAGCCACGACGGGCCCCGGCAAACCGAACCAGGCATGTACGGACAGGTCGATGGTCAGGGGAGCCTGACCCACAATGAACACTTGAGCGGCCGCATCTGGGCACGGCGGAGTCTGACCGCCAGGGGATGGCGTCCCAGGCCACCGGCGGTCATCCGCCCACGGAGCGGCCGCCTACGCGAACCAGCGGCGCATCTCGGTGGGCGAGCGGCGGCGGCGGGCCTGAATCCAGGCGCGTTTGCGACGCAAGCGGGGCAGGAGACGAGCGGTATCGGCGATGGCGCCGAGGGAGGTCGGCTCGATCGTGGCGAGACCGGCCAGAATCTTGAGCTGATACGGCAGGACGTGCATCAGATCGCGCAGGAGCGACCAGGGGTCGTCGTTCTTGAGAAGCAGCAGCCAGCCATTCTTGACCGAGTGGCGCTTGAGATCGGTCGGGATCTCCCGCCGGCGTTGACCAACGTGAAAGCGCCGGACATGGTAGCCAACCGCCGCTGGCTCGTAGCGGCTCTCCCAGCCAAGGAGCTGGGCCCGCCAGGCCAGATCGACATCTTCCCGGTAGATCGCGAAATCCTCGTCGAAGACCTCGCCGTCGATCGCGATGTCGTCCAGCATCGCGCGACGATAGGCAGCGCAGGCGCCATCGACCCCGAAAATCTCGGCGGGGTCGAGGCAATGGGCTGCCGCGAGCTGCCGGTTGCCGCGCAGGGCGGGGCGGCGACCGCGCGAGATGACCAGACCGGTGCCATCAATGAGGGCGTCCGGGTCGATCGGTCGCCGCGTCAACTCCGGCCCGAGGCCGTCGACCGGAACGAGCAGCAGCTTGCCGTTGACCGAGCCGACCCCGGGGGACCGGTCGAAGACGGCGACGACGCTGTCCAGGTAGTCCGGCCGGATGACGACATCGGGATTGAGGGTGAGGACGATCCCGCCGTCGGACGCCCGGAGCGCCTGATTGTGCCCCCTGGCGTAGTACGTATTGGTGGCGTTGGCGATGACGCGGACACCACGCCTCTCCCAGGCGACCAGGCGGTCGAGGGTGGCGTCGGTCGAGGCATTGTCGACGACCGTGATCTGATAATCCGTGAGCGTCTGCGCGGCGACACTCTGGAGGCAGGCGTCGATCCGGTCGGCGCTGTCGAAGGTAACGATATTGACGCTGACGCGCGGCATCAGGGACGCGCCTCGTCGCTGGCCCGCACCGGACGGACGCGCGCCGGCCGATGGTCCGGGCAACGAAACGGCAGCCCGTCGCCATGCTCCGGACTCAGCAGCGGGCTCCAGAAGGGATCGTCGCCAGCGCACCACGCCCACCCCCGGTCGGGGATCGCGGGAAGCGGCGGCAGGGGGGTGGCTCGCTCGAAACGAGCGAGCGGGGCATAGACGCTGGAGCGGCCCACGGCAAGGGCACGCAGGCAGAGATCGGTCATGGCGAGCCCGGGAGCGAGGAGCGGCGACCAACCGCCGAGCTTCCGCCAGGTATCGCGGCGGATGGCGCAGCAGCCGGCGCTGACCGCTGCGACCTCCCGCGAGAGATCCTTCAAGTTCAGGTAGAAGGGGCGCAGCGGGAGCGCCGGGAGACCGGCCAGGAGATAGACCGGCTGGCCCGTCGTGGCGAGTGCGATGCCCGCCTGGAGCACGGTGCCATCGCGACCGACCGTGCAGCCCCCGGCGACGGCGACGGTCTCGTCCTGGAGCGGTTCGAGCAGGGCGCGCAGAGCTTCAGGAGAGGTCGGGCGCTGGGCGGTATCGAGCAGGACGAGCCAGTCGCCGGTCAGGTCGTCGATCGAGGCGGCGCGCCGCACCCCTTCCGGGAGGGAGAGGAGATGATCCGGCGCGGCATCGAACGCGAACGCATCGACGAGATCGATGCCCTCCTCATCGCGCACCCCCTGCCAGACCGTCTGATCGCCGAAGAGCACCAGCGAGACACGGCAGCGGGCAGGGAGGCGGCGGCGAAGGACCAGCTGGCCGTTGAGATGACCGTCGGTGACGTCGGCGTCCAGCCCACGCCGGGCGACGGCATCGGTCAACGCTCGGCGGGCGGCGGCCACGGCATACGGCTTGGCGGCGCTGCCGATGGCGGTCGAGCCGGGGGCCATCCGCCAGGAATAGAGGACCCGGGGCAGGTGAGCGACCTCCCGGGCGCGTTCCTCGACGCGCAGGAGCAGATCGTAGTCCTGACTGCCGACGGTCTCCTGTCGGAAGCCACCGACCTCCAGCACCAACGACCGGCGCAGGGCGACCAGGTGGTTGAGATAGTTCGTCGATGTGAAGAGGACCGGCGACCAGGCAGGTTTGAAGAACGGCTCGATCCGGCGGCCGTCAGTGGACAGCTTCTCCTCGTCGCTATAGAGCAGGTCGACCCGCGGGTGATCGATCACGGTGCGGGCTACCTCGGCCAGCGCCTCGGGGAGGAGTCGGTCGTCATGATCGAGGAGGATGATGAACTCGCCGCTCGCCAGCGCGAGCGCGCTGTTGCTGGCGGCGGCGATGTGGCCCGCCGTCTCGCGATAGGTGAGGCGAATCCGGGAATCGGCGGCGGCATACCGCTCCAACGTGGACCGGATGTGGGGCAGGGTCGAGGCATCGTCGGCGATGCAGAGCTCCCAGCGGGGGTAGGTTTGGGAGAGGACACTGCCGATCGCTTCGTCCAGCAGCGTCTGGTCGACATCGTGCACCGGCATGACCACGCTGAGCAGGGGGCCATCCCGCGCGGGCGGACCTTCTGGAGCCTGGCAGGCATCGAGCCAGGCGGTGTAGGCGGCGTTGATCCGGCGCTCGCGGCGCTGCCCGCCGAGCAGGTGCCCGGCGTTCCGCAGCGGCGAGCGGAGGACGAGACGGAGGCGGTGGTAGAAGACGCGCGGGTTGGAGCGCCACAAACGCCAGGCGAGGCGGAAGATCCGGGTCACGCCGGCCGCTCCGCGGTGTCTGACCGCGCCTCGTGGGACAGGAACCCAAGCAGAGCCCAGAAGAGGATGGCGGTGCCAGGCCAGGCGAGTCCCTCATAGAAGAAGATGGCGACGAGCAACGCGAGCAGTGCCGCCCCAAGCCCGAACGGCCACCAGCCAGGCTCGGTCCAGGCGACCCGGAGGGCGAGCAGGAGCATGGCGAGGAAGACCGTCAGCCCGAGCACCCCGGTCTCGGTCAGGACGGATACGTACTGGTTGTCGATGACGTCGAAGTTGTTGGAGGCTTCAAGGATTTTCCGGTCGTAGAGCGTCTCGCGGCTGTTGCCGCCCCAGCCAAACAGGACATGGAGCGGGGGGGCGGAGAGGATCTCGGGGAGGGAGCGCACCGTCGCGACCCGGCCCGGGGAATGGGCCAGCTCGTCGACATCGCCCCCGTAGCTGATGACCGCCTTGCCGAGCGGCGTCGGCAGGAGGGCAAGGGCGATGACGACACCCCCGAGCAGCACCCAGAGCTTGACGCGACGATCGGTCCGGCGGGCGACCAAGCCGGGGGCGACCGCGAGGATGAGTGCCAGGGTGGCGCCACGCGTGAGCGTCGCGGCGATGCCGGTGATGAGGATGCCAAGGAGCAGGATCCGTCCCAGGCGAGCCAGGAGCGATCGCGGGATCGGAAACGCCCACAGGGCCGCGCCGGCGCTCGCGGCCAGGAAGGAGGCGAGGGGCGCCGGGTGGCCAAACGTCGCCTGCGCCCGGAGGAGGCGGCGTCCACCGACGCGAATCCGCAGGCGGTGATATTCCTTGACAAGGTTGCGCCGGTAGAGGATGCGGGAGCGGGACAGCTGCTCATAGATGGCATAGAGGGCGGCCAGCGTCGCGATCGTGATCCAGGCGATGACGACCCACCTCGCCAGCGCACGCGGGGTGGCGGCAGCGAGCAAAAAGGCGCTCGCCCAGATGGTCCAGGTCAGGACGAGCAGCTGAAGATTCGGTGCCCGCACGACCAGGGAGACGACGACATCGAGCAGGAGAAAGGCGGCGGCGGCACCGGCGATCGGGTCCGTTGGCAGGATGCGCAGCCCCCCACGCAGCAGCGTCAATCCCGTCAGGGCGGCGGCGAGCAGGGCGAACACCGCCATCGCGGGGAGCGGTCCCACGGCGACACGGCGACCCATCGCATAGACGGGAACGAGCGCGGCGAGAGCGGTCAGCAGGACGAGCCCGGTGGCGGCGAAGTGCCCGGCGGTGACGCCCAGGGGTGGAATCGAGACCCCCTCCGACAGCCAGCGGGGCAGGCGGTTGGCCCGATTCTGACGGCGGAGTGGCGCCGGGACGGAGGAGCCGGACGACCCAGTCATCCGCCGCGCCTCCGGTGACGACCGATCACTGACCCACGACCACGATGGCCAGCACCGGATGGCCGTTGATCGTGAAGATGTTGGGGCCGGGGGGCACATCGAAGGGCGGGGAGGTCGAGTAGGCGCCGGTCGCCGGGTCAACCGGCGCGACCCATTGCACTGGCACCGGGGGGCGAATCGTCAGCAGGACCTCTGACGCCCCCTTTGGCGCGGTGCCAGTCAGGGTCTGGGCAGCGGTGGCGGTGGTCACGGTAAAGGCACGCCCATTTTTCTCCCGGCGGCCGACAAAGAGGGTGTAGTCGCCGGGCGGCACTGCCAGGGGTGTCTGAGTCGTAAAGGTGCCCTTCGCGCGGTCGACGGGAGCGGTCCAGTGCAGGGTCACCGGTTCCTGGAACCCAAAGGTCGCCTCGGCGACGCCGCCGGGCACCGTGCCGTTGAAGGTCGGACGCCCATCAAGGATCTGGCGTTGCAGCTGCCAGACGATCACGCCGAGGTGACCGTTCTCGGTGGTGGTTTCGGCGACCCGCTTGAAGACCCCCTGCTGCTCCAGTTGGGTGGCAAAGCGGATGTATTGCGGTTGGCTCGGCCAGCGGACCCGGAAATCCTCGGTGTCGAGACTCGATCCCGGCCGGACATCGAGCCCGACCACCCGCGTGCTGCGGGAGGCACGCATCAGACCGAGCAGCACATCGGTCGAAGCAGCGGTCGGCGACTCCGGGGTTCCCGGCTCCGGCACCGGGATCACCGTGTTAGAGGCCCGCCCGATCTTGTTGCTCCAGGCCAGCACCAGGGCGTGCTGGCTCAACTCGTTAGAGTGACCGATCAGGATGACCGGTCCGCGCTCATCGACCAGGGACGACGCGGCGAAGTCGAGGGCGGTGGCGACTGGCTCGTTCGGATGGAGGAAGGTGGCCTGGGTCGTCAGACCGGTCGGCCCGAAGATTTGCTGCCCAAGTTGCCAGACCAGGAGTAGCGCCGCGACGGCGGTCCCGGCCAGGAACGGGCGGGTTCGCGGCAGCTGGCGCAGCCGAGCGACGCCGTACCCGATCGCGGCGCCGGTCAGCGCGGCGACGGTCGGCAGAATCGTTCCGAGGTAGCGGGGGTCCTGCCAGTTCGCTTCCGAGTAGATGGCGTACCAGAGCAGGACCAGGATGACGGCGCCGCGGATCGCGGCATGGCGCCAGGCGTGAGCGATGGCCCAGCCGACACCGGCGAGAAAGAGGATGGCGATCCCTGGCGCGAGACCCGGCCCCAACCAGACCGTCTCTTTGACGTGACGGCCCCCAAAGAGGATCTGGAGGTAGTAGAGGGGGTCGGGATGACCGGTCGGGCTGGGAAGCGCCTGACCGACAAAGGTGCGGACGCCGGACCATTTTGCTTCGAAGTCGAGGGCCAGCCAGCCGGTGACGGGGACCATCAGGAGCAATCCCGCCAGCAGGAACGGGCCAAATGCGCGCAGCGAGCGTCGCGTCGCCAGGGAGATCACTCCGGTGACCGCGGCGGTGAGACCGGCCAGCAGACCATAGTCGTACTTGAGGAAGAAGGAGAGCGCGACGATGGCGCTGAGGAGGATGCCGAGCCGGATATCAGGGTCGCGGAGCAGCGTCAGGGGTCGGGATCGGCGGCTCACCGCGGGCGTAGCTGGCTCCGCGATCGATGCCCGGTGCAGGTCGGCTCGACGACCGAGATGAGCCAGCACCAGCGCGACCAGCAGCAGAAAGCAGGAGCCGAGCGGCTCGGTGAACGCGCCAGCGGCCAGACGCGCACTCAGCGGGGTCAGCCAGCAGAGGAGCGCCGCCGCCCAGATCCCGACCGGTCCGGCTCCAAGCACGGCGGCGAGGCGGGCGGCGAGTAGACCGGCCAGGGTATAGCCGACGAGAGCGGGCAGCCAGGCCGACAACAGCGGGTTGGTCGTGAAGAAGTAGACGACGGCGTGAATGGTCGGCAGGAGGAAGGGATAGAAGGTCTGGGCGTTGAACCAGTCCCAGACCGCGCCGAGGTTGCCTTCCCGCATCTTATAGGCGACGTAGGCGCCCTGGCTGACCCGGTACGACTCGTCCCAGACGAGCGGCGCGCGCTCGCGAAGCTGGATGAAGCCCGTGACGAGCGCCGCGACGAGCGCCGCGCCCAGCAACGCTACTGGATGCTCCAGGAACCGGAGACGCGGTCGGGCGATCGTGGCCGGTCGCCACGAGAGGGAGGGTCGCGTCGTGGTGGTTTGCCTGGCCAAGGGTCGTTCCTCCCGGGATGGTGCGCGTCTGGGCGATTCTACGGCACTCGCCGGATGTCAGGCGCCGAGCAGCCTCTGCCTAGCCGCCGGTTCGATGCCGGAGCGCGGCGTAGCACGATCCGGCAAGCGCCCCGGCTTTGCCGCTGTAGCGCTGCGCGGTGCGGAGGACGACGCCATCGTCGAGCCCTAGCCGCCAGACCATGATGCCAAAGAAGGCGCTCGTCACGGCGACGAAGAGGAGACGGGAGAGCGTGCCATCGAGGCTGAGGGTGGTCTGGGCGGCGACGGCGCGTTGAGAGACCCAGGCGATCGCCGTCGGGAGGGCATAGCAGAGCAGCGACACTCTGGTGATAGCGAGGAGGCGATCGGTCACCGGAGCGACGATGGTGGCGCCGCCGCGGGTGCGGAGGGCCATCAGGATGCCGGTCAGCATGACGATGCTGGTGATGGAGTTGCTGAGCGCGACACCGAGAATGCTGTCCCGGAGACCGGCCACGTTGAGCAGCACGTAGACCGCAAGAGCGATCGCGGAGATCAGGACCGCCGGTTTCATGTCCCGTCGCGCATAGAGCACGTTCCAGAGCACCAGGCTGGCGGCGACGGCTGGCAGACCCCAGGCGTAGCCCTGGAGCGCCTCGAAGGTGAGGCGGGTCTCGGCGGCGCCGAAGGCCTGACGGGTGTAGACGAAGGTCGTCAACGGGTCGGCCAGGATCAGCAAGGCAAAGGCGGCGGGAACGGTGACGATGGTGACGATGCCGACGCCGATCGTCAGCTGACGCGGCGACTCCAGGGCATCGGCGGAGACCGCGTGACGAGACAGCGCGGGGAGCAGCGCCACCCCGATCGCGGAGGCAAACTGCAGTGGCACCCAGCCAAGCCGGGTCGCGTATTGGAGGGCGGAGATGGCGCCGTCGTCGAGATGGGAGGCGAAGGTCCGCTCCAGCAGCTGCGTCCCCTGGCCGACGAGATTGAAGCCGACCAGGGCCAACCCGAGCAGCCGCAGCGCGTGCCAGACGGAGGGGCCGATCAGGCCGTCCCAGGGACGGCGGTAGCTGGGGTTGACGCGACAGAGCAGGACGATCTCCAGGGCGAACTTCAGGAGGAACCCGACCAGGGTGCCAATGGCGACCGTGATGATGTCGTTCGACCCGAAGGCGACGATGCTGACGATCAGGACGCCGCTGACAAGCCCTTGTCCAAGCGACGGCAACGCGAACTGGTCGTGGAGGTAGAGCAGGGAAACCAGCAACGAGGAGAGGACCGTGACGACGAGGAGCGGTGCCATGATGTAGCCGAGGGTGGTCGCCTGCTGGATGGTGGCATCGGATGAGCCGGGACCGAGCGCGGCCAGAAGGCGCGGCAGCAACAGCGCGTAGAGCAACGCGAGTGGAACAAAGATCATCGCCAGGAGACGGAGCACGCCGCGGGCGAAGCGATCGGCGGCGGCACGCCCCTCATCCGCCTCGACCCGCGAGTAGCTAGGGATGACAGCGGCCATCAGCGCCGAGAGCATCGAGAGCCAGACCAGGTTCGGGATCGTGAAGGCGAGATTGTAGGCATCGGTCTGGGCATTGGCGCCGAAACGCGCGGCGAGGATGATGTCGCGACCGGCTCCAAGCGCCAGACCGAGCCCGTTCCCGATCAGGACGATCAACGCGCCACCGATGATCGTGCGGCGCCGCGGCGCCGGTGGGGCCGCGCGCTCAGGGCGAGGCGACCGACGCGGTGTGGTCGTCACTGAGTCGGGTTGCTTCCGTGGGCGGCGCGAATCCGCGGGTGATCGGAGGGGCATGCGACGGACTCCCCGGGGCTCGATGGGTGGCGATGCCGCGACCACGGCGGGCCACACCATCTCCCGGACGATCCGTTGCCGGCGGCACGAGGGCTCCCCGTGGCCGGACCGCTTCCCGCACGGATGGCGAGGCGGCATCCGCGCGGCGGGGGCAAAGATACTCCGAGTCGGGGCGTTCGGACAGGGACCCCGCTCACGCCGGTCGGGGACCGGACCGGCCGCGCAGCCCGTCGCGGAGACCGGCTCCATAGGCGCGCAGGGCGGCCAGGTCGCGCGTGCGGGCCAGACGCAGGGCGGTGACCGGCGCGATGACGGTGAGGAAGCCGAGCCCCCCTCGCAGGGGCCAGCCGCGGGGCGCGAGGCGGCGCGCCATCAACAATGGATTACGACCGAAGTAGTAGGCGCGGTCCGGGGTAAGGCGGTTGCTCCCCCGTTGACCGGCGCTGGCGGAGACCTTGTGACGGACGAGGGGGCGGGGCACGAGGGCGCACCGGATGCCGGCCTGACCGGCGCGCAGGCAGAACTCGGCGTCCTCGAAGTAGAGGAACAGCTCCTCCCACAGCAGTCCGACACGCTCGAACACCTCGCGGCGCACCATCATGGTGCAGCCGGTGATGAAATCGGACGGGCGGCTGTCGCCGGGGGGTGGCACGGGACGATCCATGCCGGGATGAAAGGTGTAGCCGAGCAGGGGGCGATAGAGACCACCAGCGAACCAGGCCGTATCCGGACGGTCGAAGTAGGTGATGACCGGGCCGGTGATGCCGACGGCTGGATCGTCGAGCGGCGGCAGGAGCGCCCGCGCGAGATCGGGGCTGACGATCGTGTCGTTGTTGAGCAGCATCACGAAGCCGGCGCCCTGGTCGAGGGCGTGGGTGATCCCAAGGTTGTTCCCGCCGGAGAAGCCGAGGTTCCGCTCGGTCCGCAGCAGGTGGAGACCGGGAAAGGCGGCGCGGGCAGCGTCGTCGGGGAAGCCAGCCGAGCCGTTGACGACGACGATCGCCGAGAGGTCATCATATTCGACGGCGGCCAGGGAGCGGAGACAGGCGAGCGTATCGTCGGGATGCGCCCAGTGCAGGATGACGACCCAGACCGACGGGTCGGGACGAGCGGGGCCAGAGGGCGCATCGCTCAGTCGGGGCCGCCGGGGGTGGGATCGAGGCGAACCGACCCATCGGCGATGGGAACGGTCTCGTAGGGATGATGCTCGCGAACGACCCGCTTGCTGGTTGGCACCGGTTCCCACCGAAAATCCTCGCCGGTGGTCAGCAGCAACCGCCAGGCCTTGAGCCGGATATAGACTTCGAGGGGGGCGACGGCGAGCACCCAGGGCCAGGTCCTGACCGGCCGTCCCGGTAATTGTTTAAGGAGGAGCCCAAGCACCTTGGTCGTGCTCATCGTGGGGCAGCTCCAGCCATGCTCCCGGACGAGGGCGAGCTCGCCGGCGACGAGGCGGGCGCGCTGCCGAACGATCTCGCCGACGGTCTCGGGTCCGTGATTGAAGCAGTGGGCGGCCGGGACATAGACCCCGCGCAGACCGGCGCGCTCGATCGCGATGTGGATCATGTCCTCGTCGCAGGTCGAGTGCGACGCCAGGGGCGGGATCACCCGGCGGAAGGCGAGCACCTCGCCGGTCTTGAGCGCGTCGAGCGAGACCTCGTGGCGAAGCTGGTAGAGGATATGGGCGTGCGTGCCGGCAAAGGTCGACGGGTCGTTGGTCGGGACCGGGCGGGCGCCGGTGATCCCGACAGTGGGGTCTTCGAAGGGCTGGCAGAGCAGCTCGACGGCGTCGTCGGCGGGGATCGTGTCGGCGCTGGCCACCACGAGCACGTCCGATGTCGCGGCGGCCATAAAGGTATTGACCGCCGAGGCCTTGCCCTCGCGACGCGGCTCGGCGATAAGACGAACCCGGGGGGAGCGCTCGCAGAAGGCGCGCACGATCTCGTCGGTGCGGTCGGTGCTGGCGGAGGAGACGACCAGGATCTCGGCGATGGCGACGCGCTCGGTCCGCTGCCGCAGCAGGGCATCGAGGATCTGACCGATATTGGCTTCTTCGTTGTAGGCGATCACCCCAATGCTGACAGGCAGGGGGGTGGTAGCCATCGGACGACCCACGCGATCTCCTCTCCCCGCGCGACAACGGCGGCCCGGGCGCGCCCAGCGCCGGCTCGCTGTTACCGAATGACCCTCATCGCGGGGAAAACCGGACATCTGGCCCACGGCGCACGCGGTTCGCGGGGCCGGTGCAGCGGGCAAAAGACGCCGCTCGTACGCGACCTTATACCCACGGCCGGCGTTGGTTGTCAACCGGAATCGGGCGGATGGCCGCTGGGAGGAGGCGCATGCTAGGCTCCCCCGCCATGGTTACCGCTGATCCGCCGCTGATCCCGCTCGAATCGTTCGGCCACGCCTCGCTCGCGACGCGGGGTCTGGCGCTGGAGCGCCTGCACCGGGAGGTCGCGGGGTGCCGGCGGTGCGTGGACGCCGGGTTTATTCCGGTGGCGCACCCGATCCTTCAGGGAAGTGTCGGGAACCGGGTGATGGTGCTCGGGCAGGCGCCGGGGGCGCTGACCCACGAGCGGCCGATGCCGTACATGGGCGCGACCGGGCGCCTGCTGGAGCGATGGCTGACGACCGCGGGTTTCCCGCCGGGAACGCTGCACGAGCGCTTCTACCTGACGAGCGTAACCAAATGCTTTCCCGGCCCGAGTCTGAGCGGCAAGGGAGACCGCGCGCCAGGCGGGCGGGAAGTGGCGCTCTGCGGCGTCCATCTCGACCGGGAGCTGGCCCTGGTCCGGCCGGAGCTGGTGATCACGCTGGGCCGGTTGGCGGCGACGGCGCTGGTCGGTCCGGCAACGCTGACGGCGCTGGTGGGATCGATCCGTGAAGAGACGCGAGCCGGGCACCGGTTTCTGGTGCTGCCGCTGCCTCATCCATCGGGGGTCTCACGCTGGATGAACGACCTGGCAAACCAGGCCCGGCACCGACAGGCCCTGGCCCTGCTGAGCGACGAGCGGGGGCGACGCGGCCTCTGACGGCAGGGCGGGGGGCGTCGGAGATCCGCGCTCACCCCCGGCTGTTGGAGCGGTCAACCCTGACCTTGTGCGCGTTTTGGTCGTGAGCAGTGCGTCCGGCGGCACGCCTGCTAGGCGTCGGGTTGCCCAGCAGGCGCGAGCGGTGGCTAGACGGAGATGTCGCAGTCGTCAGCGATACTCTGGAGCTGCTCCAGTAGATCGTTGACGGCGGTGCCGGCGTCATTGAAGGCGTTAACCCCTTCAACGAGCGCGTCCACATCGCCATCGCCGCTGGACTCGACAACGAGGGTGACGGCATCGGCGTAGGCGGTGAAGACCGCCACGGCCGCGTCGTTCGCCTCGGTGGCGATCGGTGGAACCTCCATCGCGGCCTGTGCCTCGGCGAGGTCGACGTAGGCACCAGCGTGCTCTTCCAGGACACCGCGATCGTCGGGGTTGGCATCTTCACGGCTCATCGTCGCGGCGCTCCGGACGCGGGCGAGGGTCTCGTCGAGCCAGACATCGGCTCCGGCGCACTCGTCGGTGCTCTCGCCACTGGCAGCGGCCGGCGTCCCGGTATCGACGGTCGGCGTGGCATCGGCGGGTGGCGGTCAGGTCGGCAAGAACGACGAGCCGATCGCTGCTCGGAGCGTAGAGGATCCGGGCGAGCGGGGCGCCGTTGAGCACCGAGAAGCCGATGACTCCCTCGCTCTGGTCATCAACGGCGATCTCGCCGTACTGCACGTCGGGCGGAGTCGCGTCCTCCCCCCGGTAGATTGACTGGGCGGTGGCCACAAAGCCATCGGCGTCCTGGATCAGGATAGCGCCAGGGTCGAGGGTGAAGGCGCGGGGACTGATGTTCTCCACCGCGACGGTGAGCAGCACGTAATGGGAGCCACGCGCCGGAGGCGCGCTGGCATCGTACCCCTCGAAGGGATCATCGATATTTATCGCCGTGAAGCGCACGAGGTCGGCTCCGTCGGGACCGCGCAGGGAAAGCGGCGCTCCAAGGGCGGGGGCGGAGGCGCCGAGGTCAGCGAGCACGAGCAGGCGCTCCCGTTGCGGTTGATAGAGCACCCGGGCGAGCGACACGTCGTTGAGCGTCGCGAAGCCGAGAACACCTGAGACCTGGTCGCCCGGTGCAATCTCACCAGCAGGAAGCTCCGGCGCGGCGCCATCACCACGGGAGATGCTGGTCGGTGAGCTGAGGTAGCCGTCGCTGTCCTGGAGCAGAATCCGGTTGGGATCGAGTGAGAATGGCCTGGCACCGGTCGCCTCGATGGCCAACTCAAGCAGAACAAAGTGATGGCCGGCAGCGGGTGGCGAGCCAGCATCGTAGTCGGTCAGTGGATCGGTTAGATCGGTGACCGTGAAGCGAGCCTCCTCGGAACCTTCCGGGCCGAGGAAGGGAACGGTATCGCCGACGGCTGGCGCCCCGGCTGGGCCAGCCTCCTGGGCGGCAAGCACGGCGGGAAAGGGTCCGAGGATGAGCAGCGCGATGATGAGCGCAACGATCCGATTCATGGTCAACTCCCCTTCCACACGGACGTGATCGAGCACCGGGGTCGGCGTCGTGCCTAGCGGTCGCGGTCTGCCCACTGTAGCGCGTGCTGCTCATTCGTCAACCGGCGGCGGGGGTTGGCGGAACGGGGGGACCGGACAGCGAAAACGGGGCGGGTGGCACAGCCACCCGCCCCTCAACCGTACGCGCGGCATGGCTTAGCGTTTCTGGGAGCTGTCCGCGTCCCGCAGATCGGCGACGACGAGCAGGCGACCGCTCTCAGGCTGCCAGAGGAGGCGCGACAGCTCAGTCTTCTCCGGGACGGCGTAGAAGATGACGCCGGAAAGGTTGTCCCCTTCCTGCACCGTGCCGTTCTCCAAATCGACCGGCCTCGCCCCGTCCTCACGCGACGCATAGGTGGGGGAGTAGAAGAAGCCATCCATTGTCTGCAGACCGAAGTTGTACGCCGAGATATCGATCTGATCACCCGTGCTCTCGACTGCGATTTCGACGGCGACGTAGCGGGCATCCTTCTCCGGTCGGAAGTACTCGCTGAAGTCGTCGAAGGGATCGGTGACCTTGGTCACGATGATCACGGCGTTCTCGTCGCCATCGTCGCTGAGGTACTGAACCTCGTCACCGATCTTCGGATCACCGCCACCGGTGGTCTTCTCGCCACCACCCGCCTCCGGGGTGGCGTCCTGGGCCGCCAGCGCACTGGTTGACCCCAGCAGCAGGGTGAGCATCACGAGCAGCGCAACGACACGTTTCATCATTCGGGCCATCCTCCATCGTCCACGACACATCGCGAACCACCAGCCCCGGTGGTCCCTCCTCGACCGGCGCGCACCTCCTCCTGATGCGGTTCACCGACGGGTGTCCTTCGGCCTGCATGTTCGATGCCATGCGGTCTCCGCTCTTCTCATGGCTGATGCCGCTGGTGGCGCCATCTCCTCCGCGGAGCCGAGCGTATGCGTCGCTCGCCATTATTCGTCACGACGGACCAGGTCATCGCCTTCTGTCGCGGGGTCTTCTGCACTGATGCGGCGCCCTGACGATCGTCGGGTGTCTCGGCCGTGCGCCCCAGGTCACAGCGACGGCGAGATGCCCCATTTTCCGGCGCCCGATTCGTTCTTCTCTCTGGACACGGTGCGATCGCCGGTGTCGGGAGCAGATCGCGGGAGGGGGCAAGGCGCGAGGGAATGAGCGGGCGGCGTTGCGCGGCGGGGTGCGGCCGGTTCGTCGGCGGAGATGCGATCTGGTGCACGCAGCACCGGACCACCGGCATCGACGGAGTGGCCGGGAAAACGAGCGCGCCCGATGACGGGGAGCGCGAGCAGGAGGACGCGGCGGCGCGGCGACGGGCCCGCGAAACCTTTCGCCGGGGTCTGGAACGAGGCGATTACCGGGGGCTGCTCGACCGGCGGCTGGCGGAGATCGTGGCGGGGGCGGCAACCGAGCGGGGACTTGCCGATGAGATCGGGGCGCTCCGGTTCGTGCTGGCGCGGCTGCTGGCGGAGGAAGAGGACCTGACGCGTCTGGCCGCGGGGGTCGCCCGGATCGCCGGAGTCGACGTGCGGGCGGCCCGCGCCGAACGGGCGATCAGTGGCGAGCAGGCGGACGGTCTGACGTCGGCGCTCGCGCAGATCCTCGCGGAGCTGGATGGGGAGTAGCGGCCGGGGTGTGGCCGGGGAAGGCGGGGAGATGACCGGCCGGAGCGAGGCGGAGGCGGCGCTGCGGATGCGGCTCGGTCACCGCCGGGAGGGAACCACCGTGGGGCGAATCGGGCCAGAGAGCGGCCCGGCCAGCATCTACGAGGCGGTGACCCGGCAGATGGTCGAATCGCTGACGGCGGACCTGCGGGAGATCAAGGGGAGACTCAATGGTCTGCTCTTCATGGTCGCTGGCGCGATCGTGGTCGACATCGCGCTGCGCGTCGTCAATGGCGGGTAGCCAGCCCGGCGCTGCTCCGCCGGTCGGCGCTGGGGAACGGGTCGGAGAGGGCGGGAGGGATGGTGGTTGGAGGGGAGCTGGAAGCGCCCGTAGCCCGTCCGCCCCCGGTCGGGGCGGTCACCGCCGGGGAGGGCGCGGCGCTGCGGCGGGTGCTGACCGATGTCGGGGTCTTCTCGCGGATCGTCTTGCCGCGCTGGCGACTCCGGCCCTACCAGGTGGGACCGGCCCGCGCGATCGCCGCCAGCATCGAGGCGGGACGGGGCGGAACATTCGCGATCGTCTTCAGTCGTCAGGCGGGGAAAGACGA
>JAABUR0100001285.1_pt1 | contig 46069 bp, 50 predicted proteins | sample 5560091 | NCBI WGS metagenome assembly JAABUR01 (sample SAMN10711879, study PRJNA513375) | rock metagenome | isolation source: Antarctica rocks | place: Antarctica: Victoria Land, University Valley sud | reverse complement strand
AGGGTGTCCAGGTCGGCGTCCACGCGAACCTCCTGTTCAGCGTCGGGTAAGCACGCCGATCCTGGGCACCCTTCACCGCCCTCCCGAGCGCGACACGCCGACCGACCCCTTGGAATCGACCATCTAGTGGCTGGTAGGCGCTCCGTCGAGGTGGTGTTCCTCGCTGACTCGTTGACGGCGGTGTTCCGGGACCGGGAGCGGTACGGCTCGCATCTGCTGGCCGGGAGCCGGTAGTGGTTATCCCACCGGACCCGACGCCGAACGTCGCGGTGCAGGTCGCGTTCACGTCCGATCCGCTGGATGCGGCGCCGACGTGGATGACAGTCGGCACCGCGGAGCAGGCGCAGGTGAAGCGCGGCGGGGCGTATCAGCAGAACGCGGTCCAGGCCGGTACCGCGACGGTCGAGATCGACAACGCCGTCCCAGATGGGGCCGCGGGGGCCTTGTACACGCCGGGGAACGCCGCTGGGCTGCGGCCGACCCCGGACCGGCCGGTGCAGATCCTGGTGACCCCTCCGGCGCCGTACGCCGGCGTGACCTACCCGATCCACACCGGGAACGCCGACGCGTGGGAGACCCGGCTGGATGCCGCCGGGTTGGACTACAGCCGGGCGACGCTGAAGAGCGTTGACGGGATGGTCACGCTCGCCGGGATCACCCTGCGCTCGACCCTCGCGCAGGAGATCCTGGCCGACAGGCCCGTCGGGTACTTCCCGCTCGGAGAGCAGGCCGGGGCGACGTCGGTGGGGAATCTCGCCCCGCCCGGTGGGGTCGCCCACCTCGACTACGCCGGGGCGCCGGGTGGTGCAGCGGCGTTCGGCGGCGCGGTCCTTGCCCCGTCCGACCCAGCGACTGCGCTCGCGTTCGGGCCGCACCGAAACTCCACACTAATCAGTGACGGAGGCGTGCTGCTCAACCCGACGTGGGCATCGTCGCGGCTTACCGTCACCAGCGGGTTCACTCTTTCGTGCGTGTTCAGCGGCGCCCCCCATGCCGGGGAGATTCCCACCTTGTTCAGCGCGACGTACGACGGCACCGCCCGCCTTCCCTTCTACAATGTCTATTGCGACGCCTCCGGGCGTTTGTTCTTCCTCGTCTTCCAGAATGACGCCGGTCCCGCCGGGACCGGCGTCATAACCAGCGCGCTACCAGCGGACAATCGCCCGAACGGTTATCTGGACGGGAAGCCGCACTTCATGCACGCGATCCTGTCCAACGACGGGCTAACCGTGTCGTTGTACGTCGATGGAGTCCTCGGCCAAAGCGTGCAGGCCAGTACGGTGTTCCCTGCCGGACTCGCGACCGACACAATCATTGGTGGCCTGCGGAACGCTAACGGGCCGATCAGCGCAGCGTCGTTCTTCGATGGCCAACTCAGCCACGTCGCGTATTACCAGCATCCGTTGACCGCGGCCCGAGTCGCTGCGCAGTACCAGGCCTTCCTCGGTTTCCCGGGTGAGTTGTCCGGGACGCACATCAACCGCATCTTGGGCTACGCCGGGGACACCGCCGCTGCAAGGATCGACCCGGGCCGCAGCGCTCTCGGCCCGATGCTCATCGGTGGACAGAGCGCCCTCGCCGCCGTGCAGGACGCCGCCGCCGCCGAGGAAGGCCTGTTCTTCAAGGACGGCAGCGGCCGGTCGGTGTTCCAGGACCGAGGCCACCGGCAGAACGCCGTCTCCAAGGTCACTCTCAACATCGGGGATGACAGCCTGCCCGTCGAACCGGACATCACCTTCAGCATCGACCGGACCTTCATCCGCAACGACATCACCGGCTCACGCCCCAATGGCGCGGTCCAGCGCGTCCAGGACAGCACCTCGCAGCGGCAGCACCGCCGGGTCACCGAACCGTCGCCGCTGACCGTCAACCTCCCCACCGACGACCAGGTGCTGTACGCCCTGCAATGGCGCCTGCTGCACCTCGCCCAGCCGATGGTGCGGATCCCGCAGTGCTCGATCAAGCCGGTGACAAGCCCGGCGCTGTGGCCGTGGGCCCTCGGCCTAGAAGTCGGGGACCAGATCACGATCGCGAACCTCCCCCCCACCGCACCCGCCCCGACGATGCAGGTCGTGATCGACGCGATCGACTACGGCCGGGTCACCGCCGATGAGTGGATCGTGACGTTCCTGCTCAGCCCCGCCGAGCCCTTCCAGTACCTCCGGGCCGACGGCGCACCGTCCGCACACACCAAGCTCGACTCGGGCCTGAAGATCGGCTGGTAGACCGGAGCCCGACACGACGCGGCGGAAGCATGAGCCCGCCGGGAGAAACGCCGGGGCTGCTGCGCAGCGAGCCAGCCTAGTCAGCCACCGCACGCAGCGGGACCATAGAGGGGACACCGGGGACGGCGAGGCCTGCGCCTACCCGTTCCACCGCCTCGACGGCCGCTGCGTGGCTGTAGCTGACGTACCCCGCGGTCGTCGCCGGGGACTGGTGGCCCATCACCTCCCCCGTCAACCGCAGATCCCGGCTCGCCGCGTACAGGCTTGAGCCGAAGTAGTGCCGCAGGCAGTGCAGCGGTTCCGGGATCCCCAGGCCGTGCAGGTACTGCCCACAGAGCCGGGACACCCTTGCGGGTGTGTTCGGGCCGTCCAGACCGTCGAGCCTGGGAAACACGTAGCCGCGCTGCGGCAGACCGTGGGCGCGTAGCTCCATTACGACCCGGCCGGACATCGGCACGACCCGCTCGACGTCGCCCTTGCCGCGGATGACCAGCACTGGCGGGGTACTGGTGTCCCGGACCTGCCCGCGGGTCAGGTGCGCGATCTCCCCGGCCCGCAGGCCTGCGTACGCGGCGAGCACGAGCATCAGCCGCAGCCGGTCAGGGGCGCAGTCCACGGCCATCTGCACGTCGTCCGGCGCGGTCGGCCGCGGCAGCCGGCGCCCTTGCTTGGGGCGGACCAGGACCAGTGCCGGGTTGCTGCTGGTCTGCCCACCGGCCAGCGCCCACAAGTAGAACTCGGAGACGTGGGCCGCGTAGGACCGCCGGGTCGCCGGGTCCAGGTGTGCGTTGGAGTGCTGCCACTCGTCCAGGTCAGTGTCGGTCACCGCGAGCAGGTCCGCGCCGCACTCCACATCGAGGAACCGGGCCAGCCGGCGCAGGCTGTAGAGGCGCTGCTCGACGCTGCCCGCTGAGGCGTTCCTGAGCCGAAGGTGGGACAGATGCGCCTCGACCGGGAACGCGCCGGGATCCACCCTGACGGAGACGCCTCTAGCCACGGTCGAGCCGGTCCGCGGCCTCGATTGCCTCAGCCCCGGACAGCAGCAACGCCGCGAGCCCCCGTGCCTCAGCGGGGGTGTAGTCCTCGGTCCAGCGGGTCGGCGTGTCCACCCGTAGGACGTCGACAGCGCCCGGCCAGTCGCCGTCGAACCGTTCGCGCTCGACTTCGAGCTGGTCGGCCTGGGTGCCGTCACCGACGCGGACCGTCACCGTGCCGAGGGCACGGCGGTGGACCGGCGGGCACCAGATCGGCGGCACCGGCCGGCCCTGGTCACCGCGCAGCCCCAGGACCTTCGCGTAGTCCTCCGGGTACTCAGCGAGCAGCCGGGCCGCCTCGGCTTCCAGATTCACGGCAGTGGCCCACTCCTGGGCGTGATCGGTCTGGCACCAGCTTGGGCAGTTCAAGGTTCGCGGGTCAGCGGGCAAGGTGGTCGTGGCGTCAGGCATGGGGAGTCTCCTAGAGGGTTGCGACAACACCGTCCCTCGGTGTTGTGCACACCATGCTTGGCCTGCCGGGGATGTGCTCCATCCACGCCAACTCCGCCCGGGAGGCGATCGTGAAGCTGTGCACTCTGCCGCTGCTGGCCGGGGAGAATGTGGGCCACGGCTTCGTCGTCCCGACGGTCGCGAGTTGTGTCGACCTGGTGGTGCACACGGCGAAGGACGGGCGCGGTCATCGTCGGGTGCGCGAGATAGTCGCCGTACCCGGTCGGGTCGAGGGCGACGTCATCGAAACCGCGGACATCTTCACCAACCGGGCCGACCGGCTGGTGCGCGCTGACGGCTATCCGCCGCACGTCGAGCGGTTCGAGGAGGCCGGCATCGACCTGCCGCGCCTGCTGGCCCAGGAGCTCTAGGTGGGCGCGCTGCTCGGCCTGCTGCTCGGCCTGCGGTGCGTACTGGTGTGGCGGGCCCGCACCAGCGCGCCGACGCGCAAGGCCGACGGCGAAAACTGGCAGCAGCGGACCCGCGAGCTGCTCGTGCAGGCGGGCATCGAGGGCGTCTCGCCGCCGCAGCTGCTCGGCGCGAGCATCGCCATGGGACTGGTCGCCTTCGTGCTCGTGCTCGGCACCAGCCGGGTGCTCGTCATCGCGCTGGCCTTCGGTGGCTTCGCCTCGCTGCTGCCCTTGACGCTCGTCCGCCGGCGACGGGCTCAGCGCAGTACCGAGTTGCGCGAGGTGTGGCCGGAGGCCGTCGACAACCTCGCCAGCGGCGTACGCGCCGGGCTGTCCCTGCCCGAGGGCTTGACGCAGCTCGGGGTCCGGTGGCCCGAGCAGCTGCGGTCGGCCTTTCGCCGCTTCGGAGAGGACTACCGGGCGACCGGCCGCTTCTCGGAGTCGCTGGACCGCCTCAAGGAGAACCTGTCCGACCCCGTGGGTGATCGGGTCGTCGAGGCCCTGCGCATGGCGCGGGAGGTGGGCGGCACCGACCTCGGCCGGCTCCTGCGGACCTTGTCGGCGTTCCTGCGCGAGGACGCGCGGACCCGCTCCGAGCTCGAGACGAGGCAGGGCTGGACCGTCAACGCCGCCCGGCTCGCCCTCTGCGCGCCGTGGGTCCTGCTCCTGCTGCTGTCGACGCAGCCGAGCGCGGTCAAGGCCTACGGTCAGCCCGCCGGCGCCCTGGTCCTGCTCGTAGGCGGCGGGGTCAGCTTTGTTGCCTATCGGGTCATGCTGCGCATCGCCCGGCTACCGACCGAGCGCAGGGTCCTGCGGTGAGCGGGGCACTCACCGGGCTGGCGCTGGGCGTGCTCACCGGTGGCGGCCTGTTCCTGGTGGTGACCGGAACGCCGTGGAGCCGTCGCCCCAGCCTGGACGCCCGCCTGGGTCCGTACCTGCGTGACGCCCCGCGCCCCTCCCGCCTGCTGCAGCGCGACCAGGCGCTGACGCCGTTCCCAACCCTCGAGCGGCTCCTGCGACCGGTCCTCAGCGACCTGATGAAGGGCGTGGAGCGCTGGGTCGGGGGGTTGACGAGCGTGCGTCGTCGGCTGGAGCAGACCGGTGGCGAGATGAGCGTCGAGCAGTTCCGGGCCGAGCAGGTGCTCTGGGGCGGCTTCGGCCTGGCCACCGCACTCGGCCTGGCGCTGCTGTCCTTCGTGAGCGGCATGGGTAGCAACCCGCTGGCGCTGCTGGTCTCCTCGGCGATGTTCACCGTCCTGGGGGTCCTGGGTCGCGACCGCTGGCTGACCCGGCAGGTGCGCGAGCGCGAGGCCCGCATGCTGGAGGAGTTCCCGACCATCGCCGAGCTGCTCGCGCTGGCCGTCACGGCGGGGGAGGGCCCGATCGGGGCGCTCGAGCGAGTGACCCGGATCGCCGGCGGGGAGCTGAGCCGTGAGCTCGCACGTGCCTTGTCCGACGCCAGGGCCGGCGCCTCGCTCGTCCAGGCCCTGGAGGGCATCGCCTCACGTACCTCGCTGGCTCCCCTCGCCCGGTTCGTCGACGGCGTCGCGATCGCCGTCGAGCGGGGCACGCCGCTGGCCGAGGTGCTGCGGGCCCAGGCGGTCGACGTCCGTGAGGCCGGCAAGCGTCAGCTGCTGGAGTCCGCCGGACGCCGGGAGATCGCGATGATGGTCCCCGTGGTCTTCCTCGTCCTGCCGGTGACGGTGCTTTTCGCACTGTTCCCTGGCTTCTACGGCCTGCGCCTGGTCGCCGGGTGAACCTCGACGACCCGCGCAGGTGCGCCGGCCCCTGCGTCGAACCCTGCACGTGACCCCCGGAGGTAGCCGATGTACCTGTCCCTGCTCGTCCTACGCGTGCTGTCCCGCCTGCACGTCGATGACCGCGAACGAGGTGACATCCCGGGCTGGGTCCTGATCACGATCATGACCGCCGGGCTGGTCACGCTGATCTGGGGGATCGCCGACAAGCAGCTGACGAGCATCTTGCAGAACGCGCTCAACTCGGTGAAGTCGCCCTGACATGAGGCGGCGGACCGGGGACGCCGGCGCCGCCGTGGTCGACTTCGTGTTCATCACGGTGCTGGTCGTCGCCCTGTTCCTGCTGGTGCTGCAGGTGGGCCTGGTCCTGCACGTTCGAAACGTACTGGTGTCCTCAGCAGCTGAGGGAGCGCGGTACGCCGCGAACGCCGACCGCACGCCGGGCGACGGGGTCGTCCGCACGAGAGCGGCGGTGGCGCAGGCCCTGTCACCCTCGGTTGCCGACCGCATGTCCTACACCCCGAGCGAGACGACGCTCGATGGCGCCCGCGTCGTGGAGATCACCGTGACCGGGCCGCTGCCGGTGGTGTTCCTGCCGGCCGGACCGCTGCACCTGACCGTCCACGGCCACGCGCTGGAGGAGGGACGGTGAGCCGGCATCGGCCGGCGTCGCGGCCCGGTCTGGGTGCTGACGACGGGAACGCCTTGGTCGAGTTCACTTACCTAGCAGTACTTCTCATGGTGCCGCTCGTCTATGTACTGCTGACCGTCTTCCAGGTCCAGCGGGCGGCGTTCGGTACGACCGAGGCCGCGCGGCAAGCCGGCCGGGCCTTTGCCACCGCACAGTCTCCCTCGCAGGGCTACGCGCGGGCCGACGCCGCCACCAGGATTGCGCTGCAGGACCAGGGCATCACCGACAGCGGTGCTCCGAGCGTGAGCTGTCTCGGCGGTCCGTGCCTGCAGCCGGGCTCCCGCGTGCAGGTGACCGTGGCCTATCAGGTACGCCTGCCGCTGGTCGGCCGGGTGTTCGGCGGCTCGCAGCGGGGCGCGATCCCGGTGACCGCCACGCACACCGAGTACGTCGACCGGTACACCTCGCCTCCCAAGTGACTCAACGGGAGCGCCGACGGCCGGTCGGCCGTGATGACGAGGGCACCGTCCTGCTGCTGATCGTGGGCTTCACCGTCGTGCTCCTGCTCGTCATTGCGGTCGTCGTGGACGCCAGCGCCGTGATCCTGGCCAAGCGCGGTGCGGCCAGCGCGGCCGACGGGGCGGCCGTGGCGGCGGCGCAGCAGAGCGACGCCGCCGCCGTACGCGCCGGTCTGCACGGTCAGCTTCCGCTCGACGAGCAGCAAGTGGCCGCGGTTGTCGCGGTGTACGAGACCGACACCAGGATCGGCCAGCCGGGTCTGCGGTTGCGGGCCGCGGTCGAGCAGGGCACGACAGCAGTAGTGGAGGCCACCCGTACCGTGCAGCTGCCCTTCGTCGGCTGGCTCGGGGTCGGGCAGGTCCAGATCACGGCTCAGGCACGGGCCCGCTCGCCGGTGCTGCCGTGAGCTGGACCCGGCGCACGGTGACCTAGGCTCGACCTCCGTGGCCGCCGACAGCTCCTCCGACCTGCAGGCCCTCGACGCGACCCTGACCAGCATCGAGAAGGTGCTGGACCTGCCGAAGCTGCGCGAGGAGCTCGTCGACCTCGAGGAGCAGGCCGGCCTGCCCGGGCTGTGGGACGACCAGGAGCAGGCCCAGGTGATCACCGGCCGGATGAGCGTGGTCCAGGCTGACCTGTCGCGCATGGAGAGCTACCGATCCCGCCTGGACGACCTGGCCGTGCTTTTCGAGATGGCAGCCGAGGAGGCCGACGAGTCCACGCTCACCGAGGCGCAGGGCGAGCTGGCTGCACTGCAGCGCGAGATCGGCAGCTTCGAGGTCCGCACGCTGCTGTCGGGGGAGTACGACGCGCGGCACGCGCTCGTGCAGATCAGCCCCGGCGCCGGCGGGGTCGACAGCCAGGACTGGGCGCTGATGCTGTGGCGGATGTACTACCGCTGGGCGGAGCGGCACGGCTACGAGCTCGACGTCCTGGAGTGGCAGGAGGCCGAGGAGGCCGGCGTGAAGAGCGTGGTGTTCCAGGTCAAGGCGCCTTACGCCTACGGCACGCTCGCCGGCGAGCACGGCGTACACCGCCTGGTGCGGATCAGCCCCTTCGACAACCAGGCCCGCCGGCAGACCTCCTTCGCCGCCCTGGACGTCACCCCCGTCGTGGACACCGCGGACGCCGTCGAGGTCGACGAGAAAGACATCCGCGTGGACGTCTTCCGCTCCTCCGGACCAGGTGGGCAGGGCGTCAACACGACCGACTCCGCCGTACGGATCACCCACCTGCCCACCAACATCGTCGTGTCCTGCCAGAACGAGCGCTCGCAGATCCAGAACCGCGCCGCCGCCATGATCGTGCTGCAGACCAAGCTGCTGGAGCGCAAGCGCGTCGAGGAGCTGGCCGAGATGGACGCGATCCGCGGTACCAAGGCCGATGTCGCCTTCGGTTCACAAATCCGCAACTACGTGCTGCACCCCTACCAGCTCGTCAAGGACCTGCGGACCGGGGTCGAGACCGGAAACACCCAGGGAGTGCTCGACGGCGACATCGACGAGCTCGTCGAAGCGGCGATTCGCTGGCGTCGTACGAGCCCGGGCGACGCCGAGAGCTAACCGCAGGTGGCTCGGGCGGCTACAGGGGCAGGTGGGCCAGCACGAGCAGCAGAACCGTGAGTAGCGCCGCGGCCAGCAGAAACGCGGCCGCGGGGAGCTGAGGCGCGGAGGAAGTGAACTGGCGGCGGGCGGCGCGGCACGTGGGGCAACGGCCCTCAACGACCCGCCCGGCGCACGCGGCGCAGATCAGGTCCTGCCAGTTCATGCTCCTGCACCTCCCCGTCGCCTAGCACACGTTCTTGCTGAGCCCATCTTCTCCTACCAACGCCTGCCCTGCACACCGGCTTCCCCAGGAGCCAACCGATCTAGACTCGTGTTCGTGATCCGCCTCGAGAAGGTCTCCAAGCACTACCCGGCGAGCGCTCGGCCGGCCCTCGACGAGGTGGACGTCGACATCGACAAGGGCGAGTTCGTGTTCCTGGTGGGTTCGAGCGGCTCGGGCAAGTCCACCTTCCTGCGCCTGCTGCTCAAGGAGGAGGTGCCGACGGCGGGCCGGGTGCACGTCGCCGGCAAGGATCTCGAGCGGCTCTCGCACTGGAAGGTACCGGCGCTGCGCCGCTCGATCGGCTGTGTGTTCCAGGATTTCCGGCTGCTGCCGAACAAGACAGTGACGCAGAACGTCGCGTTCGCCCTCGAAGTGATCGGTAAGCCCCGCGGGGCCATTGCCAAGGTGGTGCCTGAAGTGCTGGACCTGGTGGGGTTGGACGGGAAGGGCTCGCGCATGCCGGACGAGCTCTCCGGTGGTGAGCAGCAGCGGGTCGCGATCGCCCGGGCCTTTGTCAACCGGCCGATGATCCTGATCGCCGACGAGCCGACCGGCAACCTGGACCCCGGTACCAGTGTCGGCATCATGAAGCTGCTCGACCGGATCAACCGCACGGGCACCACGGTGGTGATGGCGACCCACGACGCGGCGATCGTGGACTCGATGCGCCGCCGGGTCGTGGAGCTCTCCTTCGGCCAGGTCGTCCGCGACCAGACCCGCGGCGTGTACGGCTACGGCTCCTGACCGCTGCGCTCCCGCACCCACCCGTCGTACGCCGAAGGAACCCTCGTGCGCTCCTCGTTCATCCTCAGTGAGCTCGGCGTCGGCCTGCGCCGCAACGTGACGATGACCGTCTCGGTGGTGCTCACCGTCACGCTCAGCCTGCTGCTGGTCGGCGTCGGGCTGTTGACCCGCGACCAGGTCAACGTCATGAAGGGCTATTGGTATGACCGGATCGAGGTGACGGTCTACCTGTGCGGGGCGACGAGCTCGAGCCCGACCTGTGTCGGCAAGGACGTGACGCAGGAGCAGCGCACGCAACTGCTCAGCGACCTGCAGCGAACCCCGCTGGTCCAGCGGGTCTACTACGAGTCGCGGGAGCAGGCGTTCGCGCACTTCAGGGAACAGTTCAAGGACTCGCCGGACCTCGTTGCCAACGTCAGCCCGGACGCCCTGCCGGAGTCGCTGCGCGTCAAGCTCAAGGACCCGACCAAGTACGAGGTGGTGGCCAGTGAGTACCGGGACCGGCCGGGCGTGGACTCCGTTCAGGACCAGAAGAAGCTGCTCGACAGCTTCTTTCGGGTCCTGAACCGGTTGAAGTACATCGCGCTGGTCGGCGCCGGGGTGCAGCTGCTCGCGGCCGTCCTGCTGATCTCCAACACCATCCGGGTCGCGGCCTTCAGCCGGCGCCGCGAGACCGGCATCATGCGGCTGGTCGGTGCCAGCAACCTCTACATCCAGCTGCCGTTCCTGCTGGAAGGGGCACTGGCCGGCCTCGTCGGTGGCGTGCTGGCCTGCGGACTCCTGGCCGCGCTGAAGTACGTGCTGGTCGACCGGGCGCTGCGGCCGACGATCAAGTTCACCAACTTCATCGGCTGGGACGCGGTGTACGCGACCATGCCCCTGCTGCTGGTCACCGGCGTCGTCCTGTCGAGCCTGTCCTCGTTCGTCACGCTTCGTCGCCACCTGCGCGTCTAACCCCGCTGCGGGCTCGCCGGTGGTAGTCATGGGGCTCCTGAGGAAGGTGGCTCCGTGGCAGTGCGTGCTCCACGCCGGCTCGTGGCGGCCACCGCTCTGGCAGCCTCGCTCGCGGTGACGCTGCTCGCCCCCGCCACGCCGAGCCGCGCGGCTGACGACGGCAGCAAGCGCGTACAGGACGCCCAGGCTGCGCTGGAGGATTCCTCGGCGGCCGTGCAGGCGGCGGGCGCCGTCCTGGCCCGCACAGCCGCGCTGCTGCCGGGCGCGCGAGCCGAGGTCGCCCGTACGCAGGGCGAGCTCGCCGGGGCGCAGGCTCGGGTTGAGGCTGCGGGGCAGCAGGTCCAGCGCGGGCAGGTGGTGCTGTCGGGCGCCACCGCAGCGGTCGACCGGGCGTCGGCGTCGGTGGTGCAGGGCCGTTCGAGACTCGGCCGGTTGGCCAGGCGCTCCTACGAGCTCGGTCCCCTGCAGGAGGTGCGCACCCTCACCGACAGCGGACCGGCGGAGCTGCTGCAGCGAGCCGGCATGTTGCAGCGGGCGTTCCGCGGGTCCGACGACGTGCTGCGGCAACTGGCCGCGGACCGCTACGTCCTGGCGGGGCACCGCACGCAGGTGGCGGCGGCCCAGGCCGAGCTGGACGCGTTGAACGCCGACGCCGCTCGGCGCAAACAGCACGCGCAGGCCGTCGCCGCCACTGCCCAGCAGGCGCAGGACCGGTTGGCCGGCCTGGTCGCCGAGCAGCGCCGGGCGCTGGCCCAGGCCGAGTCGTCCCGGGCGTCCGACGCCGCCGAGTACAAGGTGGCCCAGGACGCCTCCGCGCGGCTGAAAGCCCAGATCCGCGCCGCCGCCGCCGCGGCCGCCGCCAGAGCTGCCCGGGCGCGGGCGGCCCAGACCCTCGCTGTGGCAAGGGCTCAGGCGGCTCAGGCGCGGGCCGAAGCCCAGGCGCGGGCAGCTGCCCAGGCTCAGGCGCTGGCTGACGCGAGGGCGCTGGCCGGCGCTCGGGCCGGCGCGGCCGCACGCGCGCTGGCGGACGCGAGGGCCACCGCCGCGGCACGGGCGGGCGTCGCCGAGCGGGCGAACGCCGCCGCACGGTCGAGCGCCGCCGTCGCTGCGAGCGCCGCTACGAGCGCGAGCGCTCTCGCGGTGCCCGTGCAGCACACCGGGCGGTTCCTGTGGCCGGCCGACGGACCGCTCACCAGCCGCTTCGGCTGGCGGATGCACCCGATCTTCCACGTCCTGCGCCTGCACGCCGGCATCGATATCGGGGCCGCCTACGGCGCACCCGTCTCAGCGGCCGACGCCGGGGTGGTCACCTTCGCCGGTGAGTCCAGTGGCTACGGCACGCTGGTGGTGATCAGCCACGGGACGCAGGATGGTCGGGACATCTCGACCGCGTACGCACACATGAGCCAGCTGCTCGTGGGCGTCGGCCAGCACGTCGGCCGCGGGCAGCAGGTCGGCGCGGTGGGCAACGAGGGCAACTCGACCGGACCGCACCTGCACTTCGAGGTCCGGCTGGACGGCTCTGCCGTCGACCCGTTGGGCTACGTCAGCCCGCCGTAGACTCACCCGATGCGCCCGTCGACCCGCACGCTCACGCGGCGGGTCCTGGGCGTCATTGTCGCCGTGGCGATGCTGAGCGGCATCTTCTCTCTCGGCGTCGTGGCCGGGGCGGGCAGCCGTCCGGACCAGGACGCACCGTCTCCGGGGATTCTGGATGCGGCGGCGCGGGACATCTCCGGACAGGCGCTGCACCCGGTGTCGCGCAAGGCCCTCGACGCGGCAGCCATCCAGGCCATGCTCAGCGCTGCCGGTGACCCATGGGGTGGCTGGGCCGACACTCCCGGGCCGGCAGCCCCAGGCGGGTACGTCGGGGTGGGTCTCTGGCTGCGCAGCGCGGGCGGCCGGATGCTCGTCGCCCAGGTCACCGATGGCTCGCCGGCCCAGCGCGCGGGCGTCCAGTCCGGCGATGAGCTGCGCGCGGTCGGCGGCGCCCCGGCCTCGGGTCGTGGGCCCGCCGTTGTGGCGATGTCGTTGCGCGGGGCACCCGGCACGCGGGTGCTCGTAGTCCTGGCCCGCGGCGCCGCCGTACGCAGCCTGGCGCTGGTGCGCACCCCGTTCCCGACGGCGCCGGTCTCGATCAGCACGGTCGGCTCGCGGATCAGCCGCATCACGGTCCCTTCGTTCGCGCGCGGCACCGGCCGCGGGGTGCGCAACGCCCTTGCGCAGCTCCGGGTCCAGCAGGTAAGCGGGGTCGTCCTGGACCTGCGCGGCGACCCGGGCGGCCTGCTCAGCGAGGCCGTCGAGTCGGCGTCGGCCTTCCTCGGCCCCGGCCCCGTCGTCACCTACACCCGGCGCGACGGCCGGCCGCAGCGCCTGGACGTGCTCGGCGACGGCGACACGCGTACGCCGGTGGTGGTGCTCGTCGACGGCGGTACGGCCAGCGCCGCCGAGGTGGTGGCCGGGGCACTGCAGGACCGCGGCCGGGCGGTGGTCATCGGGACGCGCACCTTCGGCAAGGGCACCGTCCAGGAGCCGCGCGAACTGCCGGACGGCAGCCTGCTCGACCTCACCGTCGCGCGCTATGCCCTGCCGTCCGGCCGATCGGTGGAGGGCGTCGGCCTGGAGCCCGACATCCAGGTCGGCGCCCCGAGCGGGACGGGCGCCGACCCCGCCGTACGGCGTGCGGTGGAGGTACTTTCCGGGCTCACCGCGGACGCCGGCAAGGGTCGCGGGTGACCCGCGAGTCCGGCCGGGGCAAGCTCGTCGCCCAGAACAAGAAGGCCCGTTACGACTACGAGCTGCTGGACACCTTCGAGGCCGGGATCGTGCTGACCGGCACCGAGGTCAAGTCGCTGCGGCAGGGCCGCTGCACGCTGGTCGATGCCTACGCGAGCATCACCGACGGCGAGGCGTTCCTCATCGGCGCGCACATCCCGGAGTACACCGAGGGCACCTGGAACAACCATGCGCCGCGGCGTACCCGAAAGCTGCTGATGCACAAGGAGGAGATCCTCAAGCTCGTCGGCAAGACCAAGGAGAGCGGGCTGGCGCTGATCCCGCTCTCGTTGTACTTCAAGGACGGCCGGGCCAAGGTCGAGCTCGCCCTGGCCAAGGGACGCAAGGCGCACGACAAGCGGCAGGCGCTGAACGAGCGGCAGGCCTCGCGCGAGATGCAGGTGGAGATGGGCCGGGCCATGAAGGGACGGATGCGCGGCGACGGGGCCAGAACGGTCGGCGGTGGGGGTCGCGGCGGCTCCCGGCGCGGGGGCGAGCGGGGTGTGGGTGCTCACCGACGCTGAGGTACCGGCCCTGTGGCGTGGGCTCGGGCTGCCCGGCCTGGTCGACGTCCACGTGCACTTCATGCCGCAAAACGTGATGGACAAGGTCTGGGCCTACTTCGACAGCGCGGGGCCGCTGACCGGCTCGCCCTGGCCCATCACCTACCGCACGCAGGAGGCCGACCGGCTGGCCCGCCTGCGCGCCATGGGGGTGCGCGCGTTCCCCTCGATGGTCTACCCGCACCGGCCGGACATGGCCGAGTGGCTCAACGCCTGGGCCCACGAGTTCGCCCTGCTGCACAGCGATGTCATTGCGACCGCGACCTTCTACCCCGAGCCGACCGCTGCGGCGTACGTCGCCCAGGCGCTCGCTGAGGGCGCCCGGCTGTTCAAGGTGCACGTGCAGGTAGGGGCGTACGACCCGCGCGACCCGCTGCTGGAGGACGTGTGGGGCCTGCTCGCCGACGCCGGCGTCCCCGCGGTCGTGCACTGCGGGAGCGGCCCGACTCCGGGTTCGTTCACCGGGCCGGAGGTGTTCGCCGAGGTGCTGCGGCGGCACCCCACGCTTACCGCCGTGATCGCGCACATGGGCATGCCGGAGTACGCCGAGTTCCTGGCGCTGGCCCGCGCCTACCCCCGCGTGCACCTGGACACCACGATGGCCTTCACCGACTTCACCCAGGCGCGGATGCCGTTCCCCAGCGAGCTGCGGCCCCAGTTGGTCGAGTTCGGGGAGCGCATCCTGCTCGGCAGCGACTTCCCGAACACCCCCTACCCGTACGCCCACCAGCTCGAGGCGCTGCAGCGGCTCGAGCTCGGCGAGGACTGGCTGCGGGCGGTGCTGCACGACAACGGCGCCCGGCTCCTCGGGCTCTTCGGGTGACCGTTGACGGGCTCCCCGCGACAGCCCCCCGCTGCGGTTGACGGTCGGGATCGGGGCCCCGGTGTGGCGGCGTACCGGGGCGGTTCCCGACCCTGGGTGACGCAAGCGGGCCGGACGCGCGACCGTCGGCGTCCGGCGTAGCATTCTTCACGCGGCGCACGGTGCGGCGCAGAAGGGGGTGACAGGTCTCGACTCCGGATGTCGAGGCAGGGGAAGCGGGCCGAGGAAGCCGACGATGATCTCGTTAACCACGAAATGTCGGAAAAAAATCAAGCGCCGACAACAGTCCGCGCGCGTACGCCTTTGCTGCCTAGGTAGCAAAGGGCGTCGCTGTCAGCCCCGGAGTGCCTCCGGCCGGGTGCTGGCATCGCAAGGGGGATCACCGTCCGCCCCGGTCGCGGGGACGAACGGAACATCCAACAGCGACTGAGCCCGTCACCGGCTAGCTTGCGTGACCGGTGGGGCCGAGAAATGCATAGCGAGCTGCGCCCGGAGAAGCCTTGCCCTGGTACCGGAGGACGCGGGTTCGATTCCCGCCACCTCCACCATGGGGTGTTCACGGTTCTACGCCGTGGATGCTTACGAAAGTCACAGCAAGAAGCGCCCCGGCCCTCTAGATGAGGGTCGGGGCGCTTCTTCTGCGCTGTGGGGCGCTCGCGGCCGCTCGTGTGCCTGCTTCCGCGCGGCTTTCGCTGCGCTGTGGTCACCGTGTCCGCGCCTGAGCTCAAGCTGGCGCCTACGGGGAGGGCTGGAGGGTCGAACTGAAGTGGGGAGGCGGGCTTAGGAACCCGGTGGCTGAACGGTCAGCTCGCCCTCGGTGGGAGCTCGGGTGCTCCCGAACGTCACCGTGGCTCGTTCTGCAGAGGAGGCCAGGGCGGGGGCTTCGCTGAGGCCGACCTTGCTGGCCCAGCCGTCGAGCAGGCGCAAGTTCGTCGCGGCGGCGTAGATGCCGAGCATGAGCGAGCTCTTGCAAAGGCCCATGACCCTGAACGCGCCGCGGCCGAGGGCCCCTCTGGATCGGTCCTTGAGGTTGCCGAACCAGCCCTCGACGCGTGAGCGGCGGCTAAACGAGCTGATCCAGTCCCGGCTTCCCCAGTAGTGGCGTTGCCGGGACTTGTAGTCGACATCGCCAGGGACGGTGATCGTGCGTTGCGTGCAGCACCGATGAGCCGACGCGGTCGGCGGTTCGAGCACCTTCGGCAGCGTGACGGGCTGCGCCATGGACTGCGGGACGAGCGGGCAGCGCAGCTTCCCGGCTCGAGCAGGGCACTCGTACCGCTCGGACCCGCTGCTGTCGGGTCCGGCGACCCGCCGCAGCGCCCACTGCTCGCGCGTACTGATCTGGCCGAGGAACACCTCGAGCGGCGGCGATTCGGCGAGGCGTTCGGGGCGAGCGATGGTGTCGAACGCCTCGGGGGTGGCGGGGCAGTGAGGGACGCCGGCGATGAAGCGCGCTCCGCCGTGGCTGCCTCTGGCGCCGAGCTGGGTGGGGTGGAGGTCCAGGACGGAGTCGATGTCCAGGGCGCGGAGCCCGCGGCTCCAGCCGGTCTTGTAGGTGTAGCCGCGGTCGGCGATGACCTCCCGGAGCCGCAGACCGTCGGCGCGCATCTTGGCGATCGCGGGCAGGACCGCCTCGGAGCAGTTGGTGGAGGCCGGGGTGACGACGATGCGCTCGGCTAGGCACGGAACGGGGCGGTCGTCGTGGAGGCGTCCGACGCGGACGACGGCATGGAGTTCGTAGCCGAAGTAGCGCTCCTGCTTGCCGGACTTGCTGGTCTTGACGCCCCAGGCGGCGTCAGGGTCGGCGGCGGTGGTCTGCTTGTCCTTGCCGCGGGCCCAGGACCAGGTGCCGGTGCCGTCGACCGCGTACGCCCCGCTGGTCGGAAGCTCGGCTGGCATGGTCGCGGCAAGCAGGTCATCAAGGACCTGCTGCAACGCGGCGAGGCCAGCGGCGCGGTCCTCCGCCGCGGCCTTGGCTCCTGGGTCGAGCCGGGCCTTGATGCTGTCCAGCAGCCGGCGCACTTGGTGGACGGTGATGACGCGTCCGGTCCTGCGGTCGCGTACCCCCAGGTCGTGCTGGACAGCCTCGGGCAACCCCTCGGTCAAGACGAGGAACACGTCGGTCAGGCAGGCCGTCTTCGCGCTGTCGACGGCGAGCTTCAACCCGACCAACAGCGCCCGTACCGTCAGCTGCCGCGGGCGCCCGCGGCCGGTGGGGCGGAGCGCTTGCTCCAGCACTGCCGGGACGCCGCTGGCGTCGACCCACTCAAGGGTGCGGGTGACGTCTCGGCGTCGGATCATCCTGCTGTGCGCAACGCGACCCGCGCTGCATCCACGTCTACCGGGCAGTGGTGCAGTAGGTCCTCGAGCGGTCGTACGGTTGTGAACCCGGCTGCGTTCATCAGCGCGGGCAGCGGCGTACGGGCGCGCAGGTGCGCTAGCAGCCATGTCGACCGCAGCCGGGCGGTCTCCAGCCGGGGGAGGTCCTCGCCGCCCACCACATGCTCCAGCGGCCCGCGGGTGACGTTTCGGCGTCCGCGGGCGCTGCCGCCGATCAGCAGGTCGCAGCCCGCCGCCCGGGAGATTTTGAGCAGCGGTGTCTCATGTGCCTGCAGCGTGATCACCGTGCGCGGCCGCGTTCCCCCACTCACGGTGACGCTGACCGCCCCGTCGGGCAGTTCCTCGACGTCCCGTCCACGCACCCATGCCAGATCTCGTGAAGCGATCCCACAACCCAGACCGAGATGCAGGATGGCGCGCAGCGTCCGCCGGCGGCTCGCCGTGGGTTGCGCACTCGCCAGCGCCAGAAGCCCGTGAATCTCCGCCGGGCTGTAGGGCGGCCGGACCCGGCGGTAAGCGATCGGAAGGGGCAGATCCTGCGGCGGAGAGGCGCAATGCCGCGCGATCCGACGCAGAATCGCGCGGCGCGTGGCGCGCGTACTGTCCTTGGAGCCCGACATCCCGACGGCGATGTACCGCTCGATCACGTCGGGGTCCAGCAGGGCCTCGAGCACCAAGGGGACCCCCTGTGCGTGCGCCCATGCCGCGAAGTCGGACAAGTGGCTGAGGTACTTCGCGGCGTTGCTCGTGGAACGGGTGCTGAGCTGGACAGCTTCGGCAACCAGCCGATGCGTGTAGGGCCAAGCGGCGCGCGCCCATGGACCTTTCGGCACGAAGGCCCGGACCAGGTCCTCCACCGTCCGATGCTCAGCCACACCAGCAGTATGGTCTGGAACCAGACCAACGGCAAGTCGCCCACTGCTTGTCAGAGGGCATACCTACGCTCGTCTGACCATGTCCAGCCGCCCCAATCTGCGAGAGCCCGCTAGCTACGTGGCTAGCGGGGACTGGAAGTTCGGCCGTGTCGTCGGGCCGCGTCTGGTGCTCTACGCGCAAGGGTTCGCCGTGGCCGTCCAAGATGCGATGGGCGATCGCACTCTGCGCGAGGTCGCGCGTCAGGCCGAGATCAGCCACACCACCTTGCTGGCAGTCCTGCACGGGCAGCGCTGGCCCGACATGATCACGATCGCTAAGCTCGAGGAGGTCTTCCAGCGCTCTCTGTGGCCCGGCCCGGAGATCCGAGGACTGGTGACCGATTAGGTGCGACGAGAACAAGGGCCCCTTCAGGATCCGCTGCACGGATCTGCGGACAGCCTCGGGCGAGCCGACGAGCAACCACCAAGCACGCTCGCCAGAACAAGCAGAAGCATGCGAGCCTCGTACCCCTTCCGGCTTGGATGGCAGCAAAATGGCAGCACAGGCTGCGCCACAGTTGACCCTGATGGACCTGCCCTGACCGGCTTCATCTCGGCTGGGCGCTCGCTTCATGTCGCGAAACAGCGGCTGGATTGAACCCCAGATCTGGGGCGGGAACACGGCTGCCAGTTCTGTCCTTTGGGCGCCGGACCGCTGGATGTGGGCGATCAGATCATCGGCAGACGCGGTGCTACTGGCAGGCGGGGCCGCTCAGTCTGGGGAGACGGCCGTAGCCTGCTGACCTGGCCCGTACCGTCGCACCCGCGCGCGAGGATCCCGCTGTGACCGTGCTCATCGACACGCCGCCTCGGCTGGCAGGATCTCTATCGCTGACCTCACTGGCTGGGCCAGCGATCAGCGCGTGTTCATCTCCTCAGTGATGGTCGAGCTCTCCGCCGAGCGTCGCGCCCATCGCCACGGCGATCACCCGGCCTCGGGGCCGAGCCCGTCTGGTTCGCGCCTACCTCGCTGAAGTCGCCAGCTCGACCATCTACCTCGGTGTCCCCAGCCGTATCTACGGGCGGCTTCTGCCCTCGCGACTGTCCGCAATGCATGAGGAGTACTGCGAGGCCAGCTCCTTCAGCGTCAACGACGCGACCGACCTATAGCGCCGACGACATGACCGAAATTAACCTGCGTAGCGCCCTGTTCGGCGAGGCACGACCGCAAGGCCTGCTGTCAGTCGGCGGTGACGTCGGCGACCCACTCAGCCAGCTCCCGGCCTCGGCGCTTCCCGCTGAGCTGCATCGGGCCGTACTAGGCCTGCTGATCACCGAGGCCCGCGTGGATCCGGCCGAGCCTTCCACGTCACGCGACTTCAAGTTTCCCCACCCGCACCCCGCGGTCGGCGCGTCATCACCCAGTGGACCGGGCGGGGCGACCGAAATACCACCGCCAAGCAGCGCACCATCGACGGCTACCTGACCGCCTGACCCAGACCCTCATACCGATCCCGGAGTAGATGAACGTGTAGGACCTCCCCGCCCTGGCCGACAGCCTGACCCAGTGCGACCTGACGCGAACCCCGCCCAAAGTCCTGATCACCCGCTGGCAGGCGCTGCTCGCTGGCGAGGCGCCCCTCTTCCTCGACGCCAACTGCGCCGCGGCCCACGGTGTCCCCGACAGCCGAAACACCCCTCGTGGCCGTTACCCAAACAGCGCGATCTGCGACATGCATGCCGAGCACGACGACCACTGGGGGCGGCCTACCGTCGCTGGCCTGCCAAACGGAGCGGTCCCGCTGGTCGCTGGATTCCTGGTCAGTGGATTCGAGCCAGGCAAGGAACCCGGCGCAGGGGAACAGGATCCGCCGACCGACGCGCTTGTGCGGGATGGCGCCTCGCCCGACCTGCCGCAGCACCAGCCACTGCGAGACTCCGAGCAGATCCGCCGCCTCGGCGACGCTCAGGACCGGACGCTGTTGAGGCGGCGCGGACGCCGGCGACGCCGAGGCCGGCGAGTCGGAGGACGGGAGCGGCACCACGCTCACCGGTGTGCTCCATGGTCGGCACGCCGCCCGTGAGGAGGGCAATGAGGTCGGGACAGCCGTGAGGTGAACGCTACGCCGCGTTCGGCGCTGGCGTGAAACTGCCTGTCCATGATGTCCTCCACGGCACGGGCACTGTTGAGTCGCGGGTCCCGTACTATCCCAGGCGCTTTCGGTGGGCGACGGTGGACACATCGGAAGCGGCAAAGCCCGCGCGGCCCCGCAGCCCCCCAACGCTTCCTGCGCAGCGGACTCATGAACTGCCCGCTGCCCTGGGTGAGGAGGGCAGGTACGGGCTGAAGTCCTTCGAGCGCGCGCGGACAGCTTTGCCTAGTCGGTCCAGCGTTTGGCCCCTTTGCGACCGCGTTCACCCAGTGGTGGGTGTAGCCCAGCCTGACGTCAGGAGGAGCAATCCCGGGGCGTCAGGTTGGGTCCGGACTCCGGCTTGATGGACACTTATCCCAGCAGGTCTTTGGGTTCAACCTGACACTTCTCGTTGGCGAGGCGCATGGGCGGACAGCAAGTCAGCTACACCTGGGTGAGCAGCCTGGACCAGAACCCCGACCGGCAGCTCGGTGTGGCGGTGGACCGGACATTCACCGGCACCGCGTCGGGCCGCAGCACGGCCCGGCCGCAGCTGGAGGCGATGCTGGCGCCTCCCTCCGGCATCGTGCTCGACGACATGACGATCGTGGGCGGCCCGCGCAGCGCGTACCAGGGCAATACGCCGGGGACCAGCTCCCGGACCCGCAACTGGGTACAGAACGGCCTTTCCCTGCCCGACCACGGGTGATCAGTGCGACCACCACCACCTGCCTCACCCGTGGGGCAGGTGGTGGTGGTCGACGACGGTGCCGTGACCGGCGACCAGTTCCCCGAGTGCTGTCGCCGTCCGCTGCCACCGCATCGTGTCGCGACGATCCGCCGCCTCCACAGACAGCCGTTGCCGCTCGGCACGATCATCGACGACCCGCCGGATGGCGGCGCCGACCTCGTCCGTCGTGACGTCGGCCGCGACATCGATGCAACCGCCACCGCTCAGGGTGTCGGAAACCCCTCCCACGTCCGTGGCCAGTACGGGGATGCCGCAGCGCAGAAACTCTACGACAGCGATCCCGAACATCTCCACCGTCGACAGCTGACAGCCGAGGTCGACCCGGGCCATTGCCTCCGCGAACCGGGTCGGCTCGGTCGCCTTGCTGATGAAGCCGAGCGCGTCGACGCCGTCCATCGAGGCGATGTCCTCGGGGCAGCGACCCACGACCTGCAGCCGTACCGGTACGTTGTCGCGCCGAAGCGCCGCGACGGCCGCCGCCAACTTCGGCAGACCCTTGCGCTCGGGGTAGACGCCGACGAAACCGACGGTGAACTCCTCGGCCTCGGCACGAGCGTGTCTGGCCGCGACGATCCGCTCGGCCGTCTCGTCGGTGAGGTTCGCGCCGGGCGGCACGACGGTGATGCGATCCCGTGCGAGGCCGTACTCCTCCACCAGCGTCCGGGCGACGAACTCGCTCATGACAGCGACGCCGTCCGCATGGTGGTAGCCCTGACGCTCGAGCTCGATCACTCTGTCGAGCGTCGACGGGTCGATGGCCTGGACGTCGTACTCGCGGTAGCCCCGCAGGTAGTCGTGCAGTGTTCCGTCCAGGTAGTAGAACGCGCGCACCCCGTAAGCCGTCCGTTGCCGGAAGAAGCGCTCGGAGTAGAGCTGGAAGTTGCTGATGATGTCCGTGCCCGCCAGCGCCGGGAGGTGACGGCGCCACAGATGGGCACTGAACTCACCGGAGAACTTGAACCCGCTCACGCTCTCCCGGCGAAGCGCGCGCTGCAACTTCCACCAGGCGCCCTTCGCCTGCAACGCACGGTCCGGTCTCTGGTCGGAGAACAGCGTGAACGCGCCGTCGAGCGACCCGCTGTCGATCCCGGCGCTGCTCAGGTAGAAGCTGGATCCGCTGAACGATGTCCGGACCGATCCGCCGTACCCGGTTGCGACGAGCCGGGGCCGGCGGCCAGGGGGGATCTCTCCTTGGCGCAGGACGACATCGGGCAGCCGCGACACCGCGTCCGGGTCGAACACGACTTGCCTCCTGGTCCTTGCGCACACTGGCCGGGCCTGGCCCAGGTCGGTCTCTGACATCGCCGTGCCCTCTCTCAAGATCGGGCCCCACGCAGTGCTGGTGGCCTAGCCCACACGGGCTAGCTGCTCACTGCCAGCAACCGCTCGTACTTATCACGCAGCGCAGCGCTCTCGGGAGTGGCGCTGCCGGACACCGACGTCACGCTGGGCGTCGACGCGAGGCTGTCCCGCACACTGGCCACCTGGGTCTGCACGGAGCTGATGGCGGCGCCCACGTCCGAGCCCAACTGCTTCCGGCGCAAGGCCGCGTACGCCTAGCCGGCCGCGTTTGCTGCGTCCAGAGCCCACGCGCGCACCGGCGCGTTCGCGGCCACCTGGACGACGTAGGTCTGGGCGATCTGGGTGGAGGACAGGTCCGGCGGGACGCGCAGCTTCAGCTGCTGCTGCACCTGGCTCCGGAGCGGTGCACCGTTGAGGACCACCAGCTGGCTCTGGATGAAGGAGGTGGCGTCCTGGGAGGGGGCCCCGGCCGGGGTCCCGGGGACCTGGCTGGTGACGGCCGAACCCGGCAGCACCGACAGCGAGATCACCGCTCGGTAGGACGTGCGCTTGCCCGCGCCGTAGAAGCCGCCGGCCAAGGCGCCGAGCAACAACCCTGCGACCAACACGGTTGCGGCCGGCCGCCACGGCCTCCGGCCGCCGTCCACCCGGTCGCTGTCCACGCCCCGCACCGTGCTCGCCTGGGTCATCTGGCTCCCTGCCCCTGGGCCATCCGGGGCTCGGCCTCCTCGTGGCGATCATAGGCCACGGCCGCCGAGGACCTCCCGGACGGTGAGCAGGACGATCTTCATGTCCAGCCACAGCGACCAGTTCACGATGTAGTAGTTGTCGTACCGGGCCCGCTCCCGGATGGAGGTGTCGCCGCGCAAGCCGTTGACCTGGGCCAGCCCGGTGAGACCGACCGGCACCCGGTGCCGGGACCAGTACCGCTCGTGCTCGCTGGCGAACTGCCGGGCGAAGGTGGGCCGTTCCGGACGCGGCCCCACCAGGCTCATGTGTCCGCGCAGGATGTTCCACAGCTGCGGGAGCTCGTCCAGGGACGTGCGCCGCAGGAACCGTCCGACGTTGGTGACGCCCGGGTCTCTGGCCACGCTCCACATGGTCTTGGACTCGTCCTCCGAGCGGGGCGACAGGCTGCGGAGCTTGCACAGCCGGAAGGTCTTGCCGTCCAGCCCGACCCGCTCCTGCCAGAACAGCACCGGCCGCCCGCTATCCAGCACCACCAGGATGGCCAGCAGCGCGAGCGGTACGGACAGCACCAGCAGGGCGGCCAGCGCCGTCGCCATGTCGACCGAGCGCTTGACCCACCAGCTCGGCCGCAGCGTCGGGTCCGGGTGCAGCCGCAGCAGGGGGATGCCGCGCACGCGCTCCACGTCGGGACCGTCGTGGTGCAGCTCGAACATCCGCGGCACCACCATGACCGCGCACCCGGTCTGGTGCGCGGTGATCACGGTGTCGACGACGTGCGCCTCCCGGGTGCCGCTGAAGGCCAGGACCGTGGTGTCGATGTCGTGCTCGGAGATGGTGCCGGCCAGGTTGAACAGGTCGGCCGACAGCAAGGGCAGCGCGAGGTCCTCGTGTGCGGCCAGGGCGTCGGGGTCCACGAAGCCGACCGGGCGCAGTCCGAGCTCGGGGTGCTGCAGGAGGGCCTCCACCAGGTTGGTCCCGACCCGGCCGGCGCCCACCACGAGGGTGCGGCGGCCGTGCGCCGGTCGGCGCCGGACGCGGCGTACCAGTGCCATGGTCGTCGCCTGCAGGATGATCGACAGGAGCAGGAACCAGCCGGCCCGACGGAGCAGCTCGCCCTCTGCCGCGCTCCCCCCGCCCGGGGTCAGCGTGACGGCGAGGACCAGCCCGACGCCGGCTAACGTGCTGCCCAAGGCCCGCGGCACGTCGTCCAGCATCGACAGGTGCATGCGTGGGCGGTACTGCCGGACGGCCGAGCGGGACAGCAGCACCAGCAACCCGAACAAGCCGGCGTTGATGCTGCCCGGGCCGACGATCAGCGACTCCAGCAGCAGCGCCAGCAGGTCACTGAGCAGCATGGCCAGGGGGACCCCGACCGCGATCCGGCGGGCGTGCCGCACCCGGGGGAAGGCCGACGCATCCACGCGGGCGCGGGCATCGGTCAGCGACCGGGACTCGCCGACCGTGTCGTGGTGTACGACGCGAGGGGTCAGCCGACGTAGGCTCCGGAGGCCGGGCGCAGGCTGGGCCAGCTCGGTCGCTGGCCGTTGGCTCAGCGCGCGGGCGCCGCCCGAGAACCATGCCATGAATGATCCCTTTTCCACCATGTGCGCTTAAAACAGGTGCCCGCGGTCGTGTCGCCGAAACTGCTGCTCAGTGCGCATCCGGTCACGCTCGGTTGTCCCAACTGTACGGCCGGCGGCAGCTCGCCGGAACCGTTGGATCGTCTCGCTCTCGTTGTTCGCACCGCCACCACGCAGCGTTCAGCCGGATGGGTGGTGAAACAGGATGATCTCGGAGGATAACGGCTGCGCCAGCCGTTGCTCACCGCGCTGGACGCGCTCCGGGATCTGGAGGGGCGGCGTCGGGTGCAGGCCGACGAGGTGCCGCTGGAGCGCTAACGGCGGCGCAGATCATCCTCGACCCCCGAGTTGCGGTTACGGGCGACCCGGCTGCCCCGGTAGAGCCGCAACGTCGCAGGGTCAGCCCCGGCGGTGGCGTACCCGGAGATACTCGCAGCCGCGGCGAAGCGGTCCGGGTGATGCAGACCGAGGTTCAGCGCGCAGAACCCACCCTCGGAGTAGCCGACGGCGGCGAACGCCCGGCCGGGCAGGACCCGGAATGCGCTCTGGACGTCGGCGGGGACGTCGACGGCCAGGTAGGTCTCGTCGGGTTCTCCGTTGACGGCGTCGACGCACTCGCTGCTGTGGCCTTGGTAGGTCGTGGGGACCACTGCCAGGACCGGCGGCATGCGCAGGGCGGCGATCTCCTGGTCCAGCACGCTGGCTAGGTGCAGCTGGTAGATCAGGTTCGGAGGACCGCCGGGGTAACCGTGGAACAGTTCGACGACCGGCAGGGCGATGTCGCTTCTGCCCGCGGTGTAGGCCGCCGGCACGTACAGCAAGGCTCGTCGGGTGATCCGGCTGCGGGCGCCCCCCAGGACCACCTCCAGCACCGTTCCCTGATCGTTGCCGGCGGCGACCTCGGCCCGCCGCTGCCAGTTCGGGGTGAGCACAGTCAGCCGAGCCCGTCCAGCGACCACACTGAACGACGACGGCGGTTCGTAGGCCCTGACCGGACCTCCCGGCAGGTCCGACACCGAGACGTAGAAGCCGAACGAGCGGTTCACCAACGCCCCAACCAGCACCGCCCCGATGACCATGACCGCCACCAGGCTCACTGCCCGGCCCGGCACCCCCAGCCGCCGCGGCACACCGGTTCCAGGCCAACCACACCCCGGGTGAGTACTTCGAACTCGTCGTGCTGCCCCCGCGTCGGGCAACGTCGAGGTCGACCGCAGCGCGGCGGCCGACATCTACGTCGCGGTCGAGGGCAACCCACTGGTACACGGCCGCTCCAGTCGACGTCACCGTCAGCCACGGGCTGGTCGATGGTCGGGGCCAACACCAACCCGACCATCGACCACGGCTCGGTGCTGGTGATGAGCGGGAGAGTACCGTCACGCCTACCGACATCGCGATCTCGCACCTGATGATCACTGATGGCCGCGCAAGCGCCACCCGCGACGTCGGGGTCATCAGCTACGGCGCGGCCCTGGCGAACGTCGTCCTGAGCCGCTTCACCTTCACCGGTGGCCCGCCAGCGCCTACCGGGGCAACGCCCCGGCCGGCAGCTTCCACACGGTCGAGTAGAGACCCAGAACGGGCGCCCCCTGTCCGACCAGGGACCGGGAGGAGCGCGCACCGCCCCTCGGGGGGTTGTCCCGGCTCGGCTAGGGTCTCCGGCAGGGGTTGCTGTCTCGGCCTACGTAAAGTGCAGGTGAGGCCCGCGTGACCATTCCTCGCACGCTGCAGCGCGTCATCCTGCCGCTGACCCCGGCGCCGGACGTGATGCCGCTCTACGTCACATCCCCCGACGACGAGGTGACCCGCGAGAGGGACGGGGTGTGGGAGCCGGATGCCGTCCTCGGGCGGCGCCGGCTGCGGGTGGCACCAGGTCGGACCGCCTCGTTCGGGACGTACTTCAACGCGTTCCCGGCAAGCTACTGGCGCCGGTGGACCGGACTCGACGAGGTCGAGCTCCAGGTGAGCGCCGCTGGCCCGGGCACGGTCCGGGTTTACTGCTCGACCAGCGACGGCCAGGCGAGGCTGTCGGACCGGCGCGAGCTCGGCGACACACCACTGCGCTTCCCGGTGCCGCTGAGCCAGTTCGACGACGGTGGCTGGTGCTGGTTCGAGATGACCGCCGGCGCGCAGCCCGTCGTGCTGGAGAGCGCGGAGTGGATCGGTGGCGACGGCGCCGCCCCCGCGCCCGCGAGCGTGGCGGTGGCCATTACGACCCTCAACCGCCCCGGCTACGTCATCGACCTGCTGCGAGCGCTGGGCAGCGAGAGCCTCGTTCGCGCTGCGATCAGCACGGTCGTCGTCGTGGACCAGGGCGACCAGCGGGTGCGGCAGCACGAAGGCTTCGCCGCGGCGGCCGAAGGCCTGGGTGACCGGCTCTGCCTGGTCGAGCAGGACAACCTGGGCGGGTCGGGCGGCTTCGCGCGCGGGATGCGGGAGGCGATGTCCGTGGCCGGCACCGGCCACGTCCTGCTCCTCGACGACGACGTCGCGCTCGAGCCCGAGAGCCTGCTGCGGGCGCAGGTCTTCGCCACCCTGTGCCGGCACCCCACGATCGTCGGTGGTCACATGCTCGACCTCCTCGACCGGTCGCGGCTGCACACCTTCGGCGAGGTGGTCGGGCTCTGTCCATACGACTGGGGACCGGCGGCCGGTGTCCAGGAGGACCACGACTTCGCCGCCCAGTCGCTTGCCGCGACGGCCTGGATGCACCGGCGGATCGACGTCGACTACACCGGCTGGTGGATGTGCCTGATCCCCACCGAGGTGCTCCGCGACGTGGGGCTGGCGGCGCCTTACTTCATCGCGTGGGACGACGCGGAGTTCGCCCTGCGGGCCGGCGGCCGTGGCTACCCGACCGTCACGCTGCCGGGCATGGCCGTCTGGCACCTGCCGTTCACCGGCAAGAGCGAGCTGAGCGACTGGAAGGTCTACTTCAACCATCGCAACCGGCTGATCACCGCCCTGCTGCACCACCCGCAGGTCACCGCGACCCGGGCTTTCCGGGACAGCTTCGTCGAGCAGCTCCGCAACGCGGCCACGATGAACTACGCCGCGGCCCACCTGCGCCTCGCGGCGGTCGAGGATGTCCTCGCCGGCCCCGGCGAGCTCTTCCCCGGGCTGGCCAGGAAGCTGGGACAGGCCCGAGCCATCCGCGACGGCTATCCCGACGCCGCCATCCACCCGCCCGCGCAAGCATCAGACCCGCGCCCGCAACCCCCAGTCTCCCGGCAGCCACGCGGAGCGCCGTCGGGGGGCACGCTAGCCAAGGGGCTCAGCGCCGGAGCGGGCCTCGCGCGGCAGCTGCGCCGCGTGCCGCACCCGTCACGCCAGGGCCCGGCGGCCCTCGTCGCCGACGCCCGCGCCAGCTGGCGGCTGCTCATGCGGTCGGACAGCGCGCAGGTATGGACCTCGGACCGGTCGGGCGTCCGCTCCTACCAGCGGGACCGCGCGGTCTTCCTGCAGCTGCAGCGGCGCCACGCCCTTGCGCACCTGCGGCTCCTGGTCCGCTGGCCGGCGCTGCGCCGGCAGTACCGGGACAGCTGGCCGGAGCTGACATCGGACACGGCGTGGGCTGCTGCGCTGGGTGCCGGTCAGCGTCCCGGCTTGAGTGGCCGCCCCTCGGTGAAGTAGGGGGTCAGCACGTTGTCGACGACGGTGAGCGCCGCCGCGATGGCCATGTGCATGTCGAGGTACTGGTACGTGCCGAGGCGACCGCCGAACAGCACCCCCGGCTCGGCGTCCGCTCGGGCCCGGTAGCGGCTCAGCCGATCCCGGTCGGTGGCCGCGTTGATCGGGTAGTACGGCTCGTCGTCGCGCTTCGCGAACCGTGAGTACTCCCGGACGATGACCGTCTTGTCCGTCGGGTAGTCGCGCTCGGGGTGAAAGTGCCGGAACTCGTGGATCCGCGTCCACGGCACATCGGTGTCGGCGTAGTTCATGACCGGGGTGCCCTGGAAGTCAGGGACCGGCAACACCTCCTGCTCGAAGTCCAGCGTCCGCCATCCGAGCCCCCCCTCCGCGTCGTCGAAGTAGCGGTCCACCGGGCCGGTGTAGACGATCGGGATGCCGACCGGGAGCTGGTCCCGTACGGCGAAGAAGTCGGTGTCGAGACGGACGTCGATGCGCTCGTGGGCCGCCATCCGCTCCAGCCAGGGCGTGTAGCCGTGGACGGGGAGGCCCTCGTAGTCGTCGCTGAAGTACCGGTTGTCGAAGGTGTAGCGCACGGGCAGCCGTGAGATCACGCTGGCATCGAGCTCACTGGGGTCTGTCTGCCACTGCTTCTCGGTGTAGCCGCGGATGAAGGCCTCGTAGAGCGGTCGTCCGATCAGCGAGATCGCCTTGTCCTCCAAGTTGTTGATCGCGGCCGGGTCGACTTCGCCGGCCTGGGTGCGAACCAGCTCGCGCGCCTGCCCGGGGGTCAGATGCTGCTCGACGTACGCGCAGATCGTCGCGAGGTTGATCGGCAGCGGGTAGACCCGCGCGTTGTGCACCGTGTAGACGCGGTGCTGATAGCTCGTGAAGTCCGTGAAGCCGTTGACGTAATCCCAAACGCGAGAGTTGGACGTGTGGAAGAGGTGGGCGCCGTACCGGTGGACCTCGATGCCGGTCTCCGGCTCGATCTCGGAGTAGGCGTTGCCGCCCAGGTGCGGTCTGCGCTCCAGCACCAGGACGCGGCGCCCCAACTCGCTCGCGACCCGCTCGGCAACCGTGAGCCCGTAGAAGCCGGAACCGACGACGACCAGGTCGTAAAATCCGTGGTCGACCCCCGCGCTGCTTCCCATGTCGTCCTGGCCCGGCTCAGGCGGCGTCGACATGAAACAGCGGCGGCGTCCACGCCGCCAGCTGGTCACCGTCGGACAGCGAGATGACCCGATGGCTACACGCGCGAACGAACGGCTGGTTCCGGGTGAGGTACTCGCGGACGCTCCAGTAATTGATGTGGTGCCCGAAGATCGTGTAGTCGACGACATACTCCAGGCGTCCGTCGCGCGCCGCGGTGCCGATGAGCAGCTCGTCGACGTCGGCGACGTTCGGGAACAGGCTCGCGTAGTCCCGGGCGCGGAACGCCATCGCCGCGCAGGACACACCCCGATAGCGGTCGGGCTCGCCGGGCAGAGGCGGGACGAGCCCGTGCTCCTTGTAGGCGTCCACGCCTGAGATCCGCGCCTGTGGCGTCGCGTTGGACTCCGTGCTGCGCGCCAGCGCGGCGGGATCGATGCCATAGATGGCACGCAGCAGGTCCGGTCGGGCGCCCTCGCCGGTCGCTGGGTGAGGGAAGTGCCACATGAGCGGGTTCCCGGCGGTCCGCTCGGCGAGATCCGGCCAGTGCCGCTCGAGATACCAGCGTGTGGTGAAGTTGTTAATGGTGAGGTTCGGGATGAGGAACTGGCCCGCACCGACGTTCCACCGGTCCTGCTCAGAGCAGAGGATGACGTCCTCGTCCAGCTTGAGGTTCGGGAGGGCCTGGCGGATGGCGGCGCGGTAGGTCGCGCACGGGTCCATCGCGACGAGCTTCACCTGGTCCTTCCAGTCCTGACCGCGGGCATCCAGCCAGGCGATCACCGTACTGGACCTCGTGCCAAGCTGTCGGCCCATGCCCCCGGTCAAAGTGCCTGGTTGAGGTCGACGGCGATGCCCGCAGCCTGCATCTCGCTCGCCAGCTGCATCTGCCAGCCCTTGTCAGCCAACGGCACCCAGAGCACGCCTGAGTAGTCCGACGGGATCTCGACCTCAGCCTCGTAAAGGGCCACGACCTTATCGCGGCCTAGAAGCCCAAGGAACAGCCCGAGTTCCAGCACCACGTTTTGCCGTGCTCTCGGGGACCAGCTGCCTGCGCCAGCCTCGCGGCCCTCGTCGTCTCCGGTCAGAAGTACCACCGCGAATGCTGCGGTAACGGCGTGGTCTAGCAGCTTCCCCAGAACGTCCCGTCCTTGATTGGGTTGCTCGTCGAGCACCAATACATCGCGGTCCGTGATTTTTTCTATGTAGCGGCGCACCTGTTCACGCAGCAGCAGGTTGTGGCCGTGAACGAGAAAGATGCTGCTGCTTGCCTCGCCAGGCCTCTTGACGAGTCCTGTCTCCTCACGCGGGAGCACCTCGTAAAGGGACAGCCGCTGTTGCACGGAAGTCAACACTCGGCACTTCTCACGGACGTCGCGCTCCACTTCCCCGAGTCGCTCAAATGGGATAGGAGTACCGGTAAGGCGGAGATCCAGCAGGGAGATACCGACGGCGCGGAAGTCTTCTGTCGGCCCAGAAGTCATGGCTCCCGTGGTCTTGAAGGAAGTCTTGAGGGTGGTAGCCGCAAACTCGTCCCAGTCGAGATAGGCGACCCGGAAGTCAGCGATCTCGATGTCTGTCTGACGGGGCATCTTCAGGACATCCGAGGCCCGGATCAGCAGTTCGTCGATCATCTTTCGAACGTCCTCCCCGAGCCGAGTAAGCAGAACCTCACCCATTCAATCCACTCCAGAAGGTAGTAGCTGTCCGACAAAGGCGTGAGTCAGGGTTGTGCTGGAAGCCCTATTAACCAGCCAGCGAGAGTCAGGAGCAGGAGCTTGGCGTGATCTCCGCTCTCGGAGAAGTGCCTGGCCACCACCGCTTGCAGGGCTGGGGCTTCAGCGAGCGCGTCGAAGGACGGCGGCGTCCACCAGGACACAGCGAGGATTGGCCGGTCCGGGCCGTTCCAGGCGCGGTCTCGTGCCACGGCTTGCGTCCACCGAGCGTCCCACTGCTTGCCGGTCTCCTCGGGTTCCTGGGGAGCACTACCGGTCACGGCGGGGGAGACCGGAGGCAGCCAGGCGAGCTCGGAGTGCAGGGCGCCGGCGTCACGCACGAACAGGCCAATCGTCAACTGCTCCGACAGGTCCAGGTTCATCTGCCAGCTCCTGCGACCCGCATCGTGCACTGGGTCCATCACGGTTCGAGGCGCCGCTCTAGGGCGTCCAGGCGGCCACGCAGCTCGTCGATGTCCGCGTCCAGTCGGGGTGAGACCTGCGTTCCCCGCGTGTAGCGGGACTGACCCCGACCCCCGGGCCGGGGCTGGCCCTCGTCGGCATAGATCAACCCGAGGTACTGCCCCAGGCGGCGCCACGCCAACGAGTTCCGCACAGCGGAGACGGTAGAGCTTCCTGCTCTCGTCCAGGCGGCCTACCCGGGCGGGCGCCCGCCCCGGTCGCTGTCCTGTCCCGGCGGCGAGCTCCCAGGCGTCGTACCGGCCCTTCGCGGCCGTGGCGATCAGGAGGAGGACCACATCCGGTGCACGACTCCGCCGGTCCTTGACGCCACCGTCAGGAGCATCGCGGCCGCGACCGCGTCGTACAGCAGTGACCTGCCAGGCTGCTCATGCCTTCGGTCGGGCGACGCCGTCGCGGTCGCCCAGGTGCCGGTAGATCGTGGGTCGGGAGACCCTGAAGGTGTCGGCGATCTCCTGCACGGTGTGCTGTCCGGCGTCGTACATCGCCCGCGCCTGCTTGGCACGGTTCGGGGTCATCTTGAACTTGGGGCCGCCCTGGCGGCCGCGAGCCCGGGCGGCGCCCAGCCCGTCGTGGGTGCGCTCGACGATCAGGTCGTGCTCGAACTCGGCGATCGCCGCGAGCATGTGAAAGAACAACCGGCCGCCGGAGGTGGTCGTGTCGATCCCCTGCGACAGAGCGCGCAGCCCGACCTCGCGCGTCTGCAGGTCGTCGGCTAGGGCCTTGAGGTGCACACCGACCGGCCCAGCCGGTCCAGCTTGGTGATGACCAGGGTGTCGCCGGGGCGCAGGTAGTCCAGCGCCTGCTCGAGCGCCGGTCGCTTCGCCAAGGTGCCAGAGGCTTGGTCGACGAAGACCTTGTCGCAGCCGGCGGCGCTCAGCGCGTCGGTCTGGGCCTGCGGATGCTGGTCGCGGGTGGAGACCCGGGCGTACCCCACGAGTGCCATCCGCCGATCGTATCGCGAACGTACCTGGCGTTACGTAGTTCGCGGACACGGGTCGTGCGACAGGTGCGCCTGCTTGAGTTGGGGTCGACCGAGGAGTGTCTCGTGGACGATCGTTGGTGGACAGGACCGATGGCCGTGGTCAGTGGGGTCCGCACGGCTGTCGGGCAACAGGCGGCGGTGGGGGAGAGGTACTGCCGATCATGTCCGGTAGATGATCCGGTGGCGGACGCAGATCAGGTCAGGTCCGGTCAGCTCAGGGCGCGGACGACGGCGGTGTCGTACTCCGCGACCGAGGCGCCCAGCACCGCAGCGCCCTGCTCCTCCGAGGGGCCGCTGCCGCGCAACGCTTCGACGGCCGCTTAGGGCTCCCAGCGTTCGAGGATGTTGATCCGACCGGGTTCGAGGAGGTTACCACCGCCGCACCGACTGCGATCGCCAAGTCATCCAAGAGCACCTGGTATCAAGTTCCGGGCCCCGCGCGACCGGAGCAGCCACCGCTGTCCACGACCATCGCGCTGAGGTCTGTGACCTGGCGCACAGCAGGACCGTATGCCCGCGCACCCAGGTGAGCAATGCGGGCCTGTTCGCCGCACGGGGCGCAGCGGCGCAGGGCCGCAGACGCGGTGGGCATGGGCGCGCGCACCTACGCACCTGCTGCTTGCCGCCAGGCCGGTCGTCCGCCGGGTTACCGTCGTAGGTCATGACACCGCCCCTGCCTGCCTCCCCGGCGCTCGACCGGCTGGGCCGCCCGCTGCGCGACCTGCGGGTGTCGGTGACCGACCGGTGCAATTTCCGCTGCCCGTACTGCATGCCGCGTGAGCTGTTCGGCGCCGATCACGCCTTCCTGCCGCGCAGCGAGCTCCTGACGTACGAGGAGATCGCCAGGCTCGTCCGCGTATGCGCCGAGCTGGGCGTGACCAAGGTGCGCCTGACGGGCGGTGAGCCCCTGCTCCGGCGCGATCTCGAGGTACTCGTGGCCGCGGTGGCCGCGACGCCCGGTATCGAGGACGTCGCCCTGACGACCAACGGCTCGCTGCTCGCCGCCCGGGCGCACACCCTGTCCGCGGCCGGTCTGGGCCGGGTGACCGTGTCGCTGGACTCGCTGCGCCCGGAGGTCTTCGCGGCTCTCGGCGACACCAAGGTGCCGCTGCAGCAGGTCCTCGACGGCATCTCGGCTGCAGCCGACGCCGGCCTCGGCCCCATCAAGCTCAACACCGTGCTGCGTCGCGGGGTCAACGACGCCGACCTGCTCGACCTCGTCCGCTTCGCCCGCGAGGGCGGTCACGTCCTGCGCCTGATCGAGTACATGGATGTCGGTGAGACCAACGGCTGGGAGCTGTCCGAGGTGGTGCCGGCGGCCGAGGTCCTGGACCGGGTCGCTGCGGTCCACCCGCTCGAGCCGGTGCCCGGACAGGGTGTCGCCGAGCGCTTCCGCTACCTCGACGGCGGTGGGGAGCTCGGCGTGATCTCCTCGGTGAGCAAACCGTTCTGCGGCACCTGCACCAGGGCGCGGCTGACCGCCGTCGGAGAGCTGTTCACCTGTCTGTTCGCCGCGAGCGGCACCGATCTGCGCGCCGTGCTCCGCGGGGGCGCCGATGACGACGACCTGCGCGCGGCCGTCGGCGGCCGCTGGGCGAGCCGGGACGACCAGTACAGCGAGCTGCGCGGCCAGGGCATCGCGGATCTTCCTCGCGCGGAGATGTCTTACCTCGGCGGATAGGGGCACCAAGCCGTCATGGACTGGAGCCTGCGCGCCTGCGCCCGCAAGGGTCCCGCTAATGGGCGCAGCACCCGCGCTGAAGTCAACTTGTCAGCCGGCGAGCCGCCGGTGTCGCGGCCCGGGTCGCCTCCTGCAGCAGCCGCTGCCGGTACCGAAGGGCGGACTGTGCCTGCGCCTTGAGCACATGGTCCCGCACCTGCCGGCCCGCCAGAACGCGGGCCGCTTCCTGCTGATCCCGTTGCGCCCCCTTACGTATCGACCGGCTCGCGGCCTGTCCTGAACACTGAACCCACCCCAATGCGGCCAACCCGCAGACGGCCACCGGACCGCACAGCCCGGTCCCTGCGGGACCGACGCGGACGGCCTGCGGCCGGCTCCACCGGACTCAGGCTGCCCCCCGGATGGTGCGGGCCGCTCCTCACCCGACAAGGGCCGCCCGAGATCCTTCCTCGGTCAGGCTGCGCCGGGAAGCTTCTTGGTCTTGCTCCCTTGTCCGGTGAGCCGCTGCGGCCCCTGCGGGCGGCTTTGCGGCGGAGGGGTGAACCCACCGCCCTCAAGGCTGGGGGACACCGGCCCACCCGCACCCGCTTCGGCGGACGGGACAGGGAGGCCAGCGATGACCAGCACCACCAGGAACACCACCACTACAACCACCACCTCGGCGGGGAGCGCGGTGCGGCCGGTGCAGCGTGGGCATCAGGTCGCGGTGCAGTTCAGCGCTCACGGGGTGCAGCGCGTGGACGTGCACGCCCATACCAGCGGCGGCCGCGGCGACCAGCCGTACATCGCCGTCACGGTCGGGGACTGCCTGACCTACCTCTATGACCGGGACGCCCTGGCTGCGTAAGTGCGCGCCTGGCGGGAAGCCGCCGCGCACAACCAGAGCCTGGGCCTGGGCTGCCCACCGCACCGGCAGCCCAGGTCGCCGGACCGGACGGGGGGCAGGACGTGACTGTGGTGTGCACCGTGTTCGGCGCCCAGCAGCACGCCGTCACCGTCGAGGCAGGCCAAAGCACCCGGGTGCTGAGCGTCGTGGTCGGCGCTGTCACCGTCCGGGTGCACAGCAGCGCCGCGGTCAACGACGTGCAGATCACCCAACGCGGCACAGCGGCAGAGCCCGCAGCCACCGCAGCTGTCCGCGCACCAGCGGTACTACCCCGCGCAGGAGCGCCAGCGCGGCCTGGCACCGGCCGCCGGCGGCGCGCACCCGACCCGCGGGTCGCCGGGTCGCCTGGTCCTGTGGTGCAGGGGTCAACGGTGGAGACACAGCAACGTCCTGACACTGAACGAAACAGGGACTGCCCAGCATGCCCGCGGTCGGCCAGGTTCGCCTAATGGACCAAGTGACAGTGCATTCACGTCGGAGTACGACAGAGCTCGGTGCGCTGTGCCAAGTATGGGCAGAGCTGGTGCGGGTCCAGCCTGGCCGTGCTTCGCCGCGACTACCCCGTCCGGCAGGCCGACTGGATCACGAACCAGCAACCTGTCCAGAGCACGGGCGGCGCACTGCTCGGTGACGCGCTGGCCCTGGTGACTGGTGCGCAGCAGCTGGCGGGCCGGGGAGTGCTGCGCCCGAGTGCGGTGCCATCCGGGGCGGTGCCAGAGCGGGTTGGTTGGCAGGGCCGTCACCGTCGGGGCGGGACGGGTACCGACGTGGTTGTGGCGGCGTGTTCGGTGTCGGTCGCGATGCTCGCCAGGTCGGTGAGTTGGGTGGTGAGCCAGCGTTGGACGTCGTTGTGCCGCACCACCTCGGCCGCGGCCCGGAGCAGTTCCGTGCGCTGTTGTTGGGGCATGGTCAATGCCTGGTGCAGGGCGTCGGCCTGCTGCGCGACGTCGAACGCGTGCAGCGTGACGGCGAAGCTTCCGAGTTCGCCGTGCGCCCCGGTGGATTCTGACAGGGCCAGGACCATGTCGTGCTCGTTGATGATGACGGCCTCTTTCGCGACCAGGTTCATGCCGTCGGCGATGGCGTTGACGACCAGCACGTCGCACCGGCGGTAGGCCGCGACGGCCAGCGGCAGGTCCGAGGCCAGGCGCAGGTCCACCGGCTGCCAGCTGCCGGTGCCGAACCGGGCGTTGACGTGAGCGGCGGCCGCCGATCTGGGTCAGGTAGCTGGCGTACTCCGGTACGTCTTGCCGGCTGGGTTGCAGCAACGCCAAAAAGATCACCTGTCCGTGTAGCTCCGGGTGTTCGCTGAGCATCAACTCAAAGGCGGTGAACCCCCGGACGATGTTCTTGCTGGGGTCGGTCCGGTCCACCCGCAGCAGTAGCTGACCGGCGGCGGGTAGCTGCGCCAGGTAGGCGGCGGTCTCCGGGCTGGCGGCGACGTCCTCCAACGCCGCGACGTCGATGCTGATCGGGTAGCTGCGGGCCTGGACCAGGCGGCCGCCGACCCGCACCGACCCGTCGTCCAGGTCCACCGGCAGGCCCAGCAGCTCCTGGACGCACAGCAGGAACGCCCGGGCGTCGGCTGCGGTGTGAAACCCCACCACGTCGCAACCCAGCAACCCGTGCAGCACCGCGTCCCGAAAGGCCGGGGGCAGGACCTTCCAGGCGTCCGGGCCGGGCCAGGGGATGTGCACGAAGTGCGACAGCAGCAGCCGGGGGTAGCGCTGGCGCAGCAGGTCCCCGACGAGGTAGAAGTGGTAGTCGTGCAGCAGCACGGTCGCCTGCCCACCGGCCCGGTCGATCTGCTCCGCGACGGCGTCCGCGACCAGCTGGTTGGCTGCGACGTAGCCCTGCTCCCACGCGGCGTGCTCGGCGCGTCCCAGGCACGGCTCCAGGGCCAGCCCGTACAGCCGGTGCTGCACGAACCACAGCAACGGGTTGGCGATCACCCCGTAGAACGGTTCATGCACCTGGGCCGGGACCTCCACCAGACGCAGCGACACCGTGCCCGGCCCGGCCGGCTCGGCGCTGCCCAGCACCCGGGTCGGCGGCCCCAAGTCCAGCCGTACGAGCTGCCCGGCGGCTTCCCGGGCGACCGCGGCGTCGGGGCCGGGCGGCGCGACGCAGACCCACACCGCCTCCGGCAAATACGCAGCCAGGCCGGTGAGCGCGGAGACCAACCCACCGGCGCCGCGGTGCACCTCCCGCTCGCCGCTGGCATCGGCGGTGAACGACACCGGACCGCGGTGCGACAGCACCACTACCGGCAGGCCGAGCAGCACATCAGCAGACACCGCACCGTCCTGCCCGCCCGCCGGGCAGCTACCCGTGCGGGCAACACCGCAGGCCGGCTGTGGTCAGCCTGCGGTGTTGCGAACGGCACTGCCATCGGTCAGTTGGTAGGGGAGCAGGATGCCCCTCAAGGAAAGGACACGGCGATGAGCGAGCGCAGCACGCTGCTCGGGATCTACCTCAACGACCATCTGGCTGGCGCCAAGTGACCGGTCGGGGTTGTGGGCAGTGCGTGTGCACAAGGTGCCGTTCCCGTCCGGGGTGGTAATGGCTCAGGAGAGGCAGCCGTGCCCGGCGGCGAGCGCAACAGCAAGGTCACCTTGGCGAGCACGTTCCTGGAGCTGCTGGTGGCGTTCTCAGCCCTGCTGCCGCGCCGCGAGCAGCCAGATCAGGCTGGCGCTGTTTGACCTGGTGATGCTGGGTCTGTCGACCTACCGGACGCGTTGGTTGCTGGCCTATGAGCGAGTGGCCGCTCCCTTGCGGGCGCCCGTGACCGAGGTGGTGCCGGACGGCAGCGGCGCCGGGGAGGAGGTGGTGCCGGCCGGCTCTGGCTGGCGTTGGACGCTAGGAGAGCTGGTCTCCTGCCCGATCTGCATTGGCACGTGGGTCGCCGCCGGGCTGGTGTACGGGCTGCACCTGGCCCCGCGCCCACTCGGGTGTTCCTGGCCATAATGAGCGCCACCGGGGTAGCGCAAGTCCTCACCGAAACCACCGAGGCTCTTACCTGGGCGGGGCGGGCGGCCCGGGCGCAGTCCTCGCCGACCGGAGAGGCGTAACGGCGCGGGCCGGACGGCAACCGGCGCCACCTGGGCTCCGACGCAAGGCTCCTGCACACCAATGGGCGCACGGCGGACCTGATCCTGCCCCGGTCCCAAGCGGCGCTGCACCCTGCCGGTTGGGCAGCTGGCCGCCTGCGTCCACCGCCCCGGCCGGGACCGATCGCGGGCCGCCTCCGGCCTAACGCACGTCACCCGGCCGGCGGTGGACGTGTGGCGGGACCGGGGTGTCAGTTCGTTGTCGACCAGGGTCAGCGCGGCGGCGCATTGGTGCTGACAGACCTGCCGTGCCGGGTCCCACAGTTGAGCGGCGTGACCGTTCCTACCAGCCGCACGGGTGCGCCAGATGCCGCAGTAGATTCAGCCAGGAACCGCTCACGATCGACAGAGGAGACCTGATGGCGACCCAGCACAGCCCCGCCGATGACATCGTCTACAACCTGGTCAGCATCCAGTACCACGCGCTCAAGGCCACCCAAGCCTACGACTCGTATGTCAGTGACGCCGAGGGCCACCAGGACGTGCAGTCCTTCTTCAAGCAGTGCGCGCAACAAGACGCCGAGCGGGCGACCAAGTGCCATGAACTGCTGGGTCAGCTCACCGGTGGCGGGAACGGGCTGAGCCTGTCAGCTTAAGTTCGCACGGCTGGTGCTAGCGACCGCCAAGCAGACGGAGGCCGCTCTGACGTAGGCGGCAAGCAGCACAGCAGCCGTGCGTCAGACCTACCCGCCCGGCGCCGAGTAGCGCAGGTTGCCAAGGCCCGGGCTCTGGACGGGCCCGGGCCCGCCGCCATCCTCGGCCGGGACCGGTCGGTCTGGCGAAGCCCGCTGTGGGCGGTCGCCCGATCCATTACGAGGCGCTTGTATTGCAGACGGGGTAATGCTCCAGGTATCCCTTCCGGGCCTGCATGTTCTACGTCCTGCGTAGGAGGCCGGTAACGCCGGCGACAAGTAGTGCCGTGAGAAGCCAGCCGAACGTCTTGAGGCCGGTGAGGGTGTAGGCGATCCACTCTTGGGTGGGGCGCCAGGCGGTGCTCTGCCCGGTGGTGACTGTGGGGGGCAGTACGACGTCCAGGCTGTACAGCAGCGGCCGTAGGCAGGGGTAGCTGTCGCGGAGTTGGTTGCAGCTGGTGGCGCCGGTCACCGAAGTCCCGCCGGGGTTGGTGAGGGTGGCGCCCGTCAGGCCGAGCTGGCCACCGATGTGCGCGCCGGCCGCCCGCACCTGGCCGGCGGCGGTCAGTCCGTCAAGGAACACGCTGCCGTCGATGCGGGCGCCGTCGAGGTTGAGGGCGGTCCCGCCGGGGTTGGTGAGGGTGGCGCCCGTTAGGCCGAGCTGGCCACCTATATGCGCACCAGGCGCCCGCACCTTGCCCGTGGCGGTCAGTCCGTCGAAAAACACGTTGCCGTCGATGCGGGCGCCGTCGAGGCTGAGGGCGTCTCCGCCGGGGTTGGTGAGGGTGGCGCCCTGCAGGCCGAGCTGGAGGCCGATGTGCGCGCCAGGCGCCCGCACCTCGCCTGTAGCGGTCAGTCCATCGAGGAATACGTTGCCGTCGATGCGGGCGCCGTCGAGCCACAGGCCCGCCAGGTGGCACTGCTGCAAGCCAAGCGCCGGCACGATTGCCCTCTCCAGGTTCGGCGGCTGCGCCAGATGGCACAGCTGCAAGCCCAGCTGGCAGGGCAGCTCAGCGGCTTGCAGATCCAGAACTCCGGTGAGAGCTGCGCCGCGTAGCGCCAGGCCGCGAGGGTCGGGCCGCAGGGCTGGGTCCAGCAGGACGGAACGCACCAGCTCCGCCGGGATCCGGCGGGCGGCGGGCCAGCCACCGCCCTGCGCGGGGTCCAGATCGCTGTCCGGAACACCGACGGCAACATCCAGGGGCCCACCTGTTCGGGCCGCTTGTTGCAGGGCCTTGACCAACTCGAGGGCGGCGTCGAGTCCGAGGCGGTCCTCGGGCGCTGCGTCGGGCACGCCGACGAGGATGCCGTAGTTCTGCGCAGGCTGAAGGTCGACCCGGTGAGGCACCAGCGGGTTTGGTGGAAACTCCGCTTCAGCGTGCGGGATAACGCAGAGAATCCCGGGCGCTGGCACGTAGGGTCCGCGGATGGTCGTCGAGCGCTCCGAGCTGCAGCTGGTCTGGCCGCCGGCCCTGTTTGCGGCCGAGGCCCGCGCCCTGCTCGCGGCCGTCGCCGACGACGACGCCCTCGGCGGCCTGCTCGCTGAGGCCTTCCACGGCGGCCGCGGAGAGCAGTTGCTGCGGCAGGTCGCGGACTCGCAGCTGCCGGTCCCCGTGCCGCCGGTGGACTCTCCTTGGTCGTCGGTCACAGAGTCGTTGGTCCGATCCGCGTTTTCGCGAAGGGCCACCGCACGGCTGGTCGGGGAGCTCGCCACGGCAGCCGCTGACCTCCCGCGGTACGTCTTTCGGCCGCTGTTCCGCGAGCGCCAGCAGCTCACGGTCGCCGCCGCTCTGAGTGTGGCTGAGACCAAGGACAGGTTCGTCCAGCTTGTCACCGAACTGTTGGGGCTCGGCTACTTCGAGGACGCGTTCGGCAGCGAATGCGGCGACAGCCACGACACCCCCAACATCCAGGGGCAGCAGGCGCTCGCCGACCGACTCGACCTCCACGATGTGGCTCTGTGGCCGCTGGGCACCTGGTCGGAGGGGACCGCCGTCCTAAGCGGAGTGCATAGGGAGTGGATCGACGAGGTGTTCTTCGAGGTCATGGAGGCGTTGCACGAGGTCGTCGCGCGGCCACGCCAGCGCAGCTGGCATGGTTTCCACAACGAGTGGGACTACTCCGACTACTCGCGGCCGGTCGGGCAGGCCGTCTACCGGCGGCGGGTGAACGCGTTGCTGGACCGGTCTGACGTGCCGCTGAGGCTGGCCGAGGACGGCAAGGACGTCGGGCTGTTGGTCACGTCAGCCGGCGACGCCCGCAACGACCTCGTCGATCGGGTCCTGCGGACGCCCGATCCGACAGTGCGCGACCTGGTCGTTCATGCGGTGTCGCAGTTCCGCAGCCGGGACGCGACGACGCTCGCTAAGCACGGGGCGACCAAGCATCTTGCCGACGTGCTCGAGCTGCGGCGGGGACTACTCAAGCGCGAGCTGTTCTCGGGGGACGAGGCCGACCTGTTCCAGATCGCCAACCGCTTCCAAATCCGCCACCGTAGCGAGCAGCAGAAGGGCGACTACAACCCGGCCTTCCTCGACTGGGTCTTCTGGTGGTACCTCGGCACCATCGAGCTGACCAACAAGCTCCTCGAACAACAGGCCGGGCAGGCGTGAGCCCTCGCAGCAGCCAGAGGCGGCCGGTGGACGACGTCGCGCCGGCCACCCAGGATCCGGTGGCGTTGCTCGACGGGGTGCCGCTGAGCGCCGCTGAGGCGGGCTACGTCGAGGCGGCCCGGGCGGCGAACACCCTTCGCGGTTACCGCTCGGACTGGCGGGAGTTCACCGCCTGGTGCACCAAGCACGGCGGCCTGGACCCGCTGCCGGCGGCGCCGCCGACGGTCACCGGCTACTTGACGGCTCTGGCTGAGCATGGCGCGATGGTCGGCACGATGAGCCGGCGGTTGTCGGCGATCAAGTTCGCGCACCAGCTGCGGGACCTAGCGGACCCCACCCGCAACGCCCGGGTCGTCGCGGTGTGGGAGGGGATACGCCGCACGCATGGGGCGCCGCCCGAGCAGGCCGCACCGCTGATGCCGCCTGAGCTGTTCGACGTCCTGGCGGCCTGCCCGTCGACGAGGACCTGGCGCACCCGTGGACGGGAGCCGGAGCCGGACCTGGCCGGCGCCCGCGACCGCGCGCTGCTGCTCGTCGGGTTCGTCGGCGCGCTGCGCCGCAGCGAGCTGGCCGCGCTGACCGTGGACCGGGTCGCGGAGCACCCGAACGGGCTGGTGCTGACGCTGCCGCGGTCCAAGACGAACCAGACCGGCGAGCACGTCGAGCTCGTGGTGCTGCCTCGCGCGGGCAACCCTGACCGCTGCCCGGTCACGGCGCTGACGTGCTGGCGCGAGCTCGCCGGCGTCGTCGAGGGCCCGCTGCTCCGGTCGGTGGGCAAGAGCAACACGGCGGGCAGCAGGCCCCTCCATCCCGAGTCGGTCAACGTTCTTGTGCAGCAAGCCGTCGTCCGAGCCGGCATCGACCCAACGAGGTACAGCGCGCACAGCCTCCGCGCCGGGTTCGTCACCTACGCGCACCTGCGCGGCGCGAGTGAGCGGGCGATCGCGCACCAGACCCGGCACCGGTCACTGGCGACGCTGGGCAGCTACGTGCGCGTGCAGCAGGCCTGGACGGACAACGCCGCGACCGGCCTTGGCCTGTAGCGACAGCCGGCGCTCATTTGTGCGTTCCGCAAACGACCGTATGTGAGACAGTCCGGCGGGTAGAACGGGCAGGGATGAGACGGCGGCTGACGGCACTTCTCAGGGGTCGCCGGCGTGGTGGTGAGCATCCCCGTAACGGTCACCTGGGTCTCAAGTTGACCAGCATCGGTAGGCGATGCAGCCTTCGATCACGGGGCGACCCCGGCAGCGTGGCCCACGCTCTGTCGCCTGAGGAGGAACGATGGAACGACGCACCGCGCTGCTGCTGGCCACACCGGCTCTGGCGGTGGGCCTCGCGATCGCGCCGGCGGCTGCCGCCCTTGCAGCAACGACGGGGGCCAGCGCTACCGCCAAAGGCTCGAACGAGGTCGGCAAGGCCGGGGACCCCAAAGCAACAGCAAACGCGATGTTCACCTTCGACACCTCCTCCCACCAGCTCTGCTACACCGTGACCGCCACGTCCCTGCAGGCGGTCGCGATGCACATTCATAAGGGCGCGGCCGGCGCCAACGGGCCGGTCGTCGTCCCGCTTGACCCCACCAAGATTGGTGCTGGCAAGACCTGCGCGGCCGTGGCCCCGGCGCTGTTGTCGGACATTTCGAGCAACCCCGCCGGCTACTACTTCAACGCACACACCAAGGCCTTCCCGGCCGGAGCCGTGCGTGGCCAGCTGGTTAGCACCCCTGCGCTGGTCAGCACCCCGACGGGGGTGGCGGCCGGCAATGGCGGACAGGCGGAGGGCTCCACCAGCGCGCTGCCTGTCCTTTTGATGCTTGCAGGCGGAGCGGTCGCCGGCACCGCCGGCTGGCGGCTTCTGCCTCGGCGGCGCAGCTAGCCGATGCCGAGGCCCCGGCCTGCCGTAGGTCTTCTCGCGGTCGGCCTTGGCGCAGTTGTCGCGGGGGCTCTGCTGCAGCGGCCGGGGACGACGACGCAGGTCGGCGTCGTCCCTTCGCCGCGAGCGGCGACCCTGCTGCCTGGTGCCGATGGGTCTCGCTACCCGGTTGCCTTCGCCAGGTCAGGGGGACAGCTGGCTCATGCAGCAGCCCGGCCGGTGGTGTTGCGGATGCCTCGGCTCGGGTTGTCTGCTCGGGTAGTCCCGGTCGGGGTGGAACCAGCTGGTGCGCTGGCGGTCCCCGAGGACCCATCGGTCCTGGGCTGGTGGAGCTCTGGTGCGGCGCCCGGTGACGCCTCGGGCAGCATCGTGGTCGACGGCCATGTCGACAGCGCCCGCTACGGCATCGGGGTGTTCGCCCGTCTGCGGGAGCTCAAGGTAGGTGACACGGTCGAGCTGCGGGCGGCATCGGGCCGGACCGTCGTGTTCGCGGTCGCCGGCCGCCGGTCCTACGCCAAGTCCTCGCTCCCCCCGTCGGTCTTCGACCAGTCCTTAGGAGAACGGCTCGTGCTGATCACCTGCGGAGGCCGGTTCGACCGGCGCACCGCGCACTACAACGACAACGTCGTCCTGTACGCCATACCGGTTGCTGGCCGCGGATGACCGGACCCTGGGCATCGCTCGGGGTGCTGACGGCGTGCGCGCTCCTTCTGGCGGGTTGCGGCGGCGGTGGCTCCCCGTCGACGGCCGCCGCGCAACCGACCCCGTCGTCCGCTGCGCTGCCGGACGCGGTGGGGACGCCCTCGCCGTCTGTCGCCCGACCCACGGCGTCACAGACCCACAAGGCAGCACCGACTGCAGTGGCGGCGACGCCCAAGCCGGTGGCGCTGGCCCCGCTCGTCGTGAAGATCCGGAACTATGCGTTCCTGCCCCAGAACCCCGGCGTGACAAGGGGACAGGGAGTCGTCATCCTCAATAATGACAGCGTCGCCCACACCTGGACGGCGGCGCCGCACTCGGGTTGGTCCTACGATTCAGGCAACATCCCGCCCGGGGGCCGGGCCACCTTCCCGGGCTTGCCTCGGGCCGGCAGGTATCCCGTGCTGTGCCTATACCACGCTGAGATGCCCGCGATGACAGGAACGGTCACCGTGCACTAACAAGCCGGGTCGCCCGGGATAATGCAGGTCCCCCCACCACGTAGAACGCCGCCCGACCGCGGTTATTACGGCACCTTTCTCATGTTCGCGCAGGGAGAATCGGCGTGTCTCTGCTTGCGGGACGTCTGGACCGTGAACCGGCACTGAGCCCTTCAGGTCACCGAGGCGTCGTAGATGCTCTGGATCGAAGCGTCCAGGACCCGGTCGAAGTCCACCTCGCTCTGCTGCGCGGACAGCCCCTCGGTAAGGGCGCGCGAGAAGCTCGCGACCACCCCGTGGTTACGGGACAGCCGGGCGTTCGCTTCCTCGCGGGTGTAGCCACCGGACAGCGCAGCGACGCGCAGCACCCGCGGATGCCCAAGCAGCGGCGCGTACAGCCCGTCCTTCTCCGGCAGGGTGAGCTTGAGCATCACCTGCTCGCCGTCGTTGAGCGCGGGCAAGGCGGCTAGCAGCCGCTCGGTGAGCAGCTCCTCGGCCGCCGCCTTCTGCGGGCTGTGGATGTCGACCTCGGGCTCGACGATCGGCACCAGGCCGGCGGCAAGGACCTGCCGCGCGACCGCGAGCTGCTGGTCCACAACGGCCTGGATCCCGACCGGGTCGGCCAGCGTCACGACCGACCGCATCTTGGTGCCGAAGACACCGTGCCCCAGGGCCCGCTCCAGCAGGGCGCCCAGGTCCGGGGTCGGCTTCATCACCTGGGCGCCGTCGGACTGCTCCGCCAGGCCCTTGTCGATCTTGAGAAAGGGCACGACCTGCTTGTCCTCCCACAGGAACTCCGCCGCGCCCTTGTCCTCGACCTGACGGTCCATGGTCATCTCGAACAAGATCGCGGCGAGGATCCGATCCCCGGTGAACGCCGGACTGGTGATGACGCGGCAGCGCATCTGGTGGATCAGGTCATACATCTCCTGCTCGCCCGACCAACTGCCCTCGTCGAGCCCGTACAGCCCCAGCGCCTTCGGCGTGCTGCCGCCGCTCTGGTCCAGCGCGGCGACGAACCCCGGGGCGCTGCGCATCTTCTCGCGCATCCCGTCGCGCTGCAGTGAGTCCACGGCTGCTCCTCCTCCTTGGCCGTCCTGCCTGCATCATGCCCACCACGGAGGACGCGAGCGCACGAAGGAGACACCAGCGCTACGGCACTCGGACGACAGCGACGCACCGACTACCCAGTCAGTCGTGAGATCCAGCCAACCGGACAAGGCGCGTAGACAAGTCTCAACCAGCGCCAAGGGCAGGTGCGATCTCCTCCTCGCATCGGCACGGCAGCGGAGACACGGACGAACGGGCGCAGCTAGCGCGCCGCCTACCTCACGGGCTCCGGTGGTGGCGGGTAGCGCCGGTTACGCGCGTCAAGGAGACGTCCCGCAATCGCTCGTTTCTGGTCCGGTCCGACTCTGCGCCGCCGCCGCGCAGGAGCTGCGCGGCCGCGTGGGGCCCGCGTCGGGGTCGAAGTGGTCCTGTGGCAGTCGACCCAGGTGCGCAGCAAAGGGCTTCGCGGACGTAGCCAACCTGCGCTCAAGCACCCTTACGGTCGTAGTAGGCATGAGCCCGCTGACCGAGGACCCACGAGGACTCCACCTCGGGGTCACCTTCGGCGTATCCCTTGTCGCGGGCGTCGGACACGTAGAGGTCGTGGATCTTGCTGAGGCGGTCTTCGTTGCTAAGGAAGCGGAAGCAATCAACTATTTTGCTGTGGCGGGTTTGGCTGTGGCGGTGCCTGGCGTGACTGTGTAGTTCCACTCTCCATGGAACTTGTTGGTCTTGAGTTGCGGTGCGATGGCCGCCATCTG
>JAABUR0100001284.1_pt1 | contig 46094 bp, 39 predicted proteins | sample 5560091 | NCBI WGS metagenome assembly JAABUR01 (sample SAMN10711879, study PRJNA513375) | rock metagenome | isolation source: Antarctica rocks | place: Antarctica: Victoria Land, University Valley sud | reverse complement strand
TCGGCGACCGACAAGTCGCCTTCTTCGTAAGCGCGCACGACGCGCTGGCGTAAATCTAAAGAGTAGGCTTGCATCCACAAAGGCTACTCTTAATCTGCGGCTACACGCAATCGCAAGCCGCTATAGGTTTACGAATTGAACCTGATTCTCCCGACGATCCTAATTATTCTCCTAACCACGCAAACATATTTAACCTTCCGCTTCAAGAGGAAGACCCTAAGAGAGCGGAAGATTTTGCTTCCGCTCTAGCGTCGCTGTCTACTCCTAAGCCACGCTCATCCTAAAATGAGTAAAGGTAAATACTGATCAGGTATAAAGGACGATCTATACGGTCATTGATTGGCTTCGTGAGTAAAGCAGGCAGTGCAAGGCTAAATCAAGTTAATCCTAAAGCTCGACTCCTTTAGGCTATCCCACTACCAGAACTTTCACACAGGCACGCGCTCGAATTCTTTCAGCAGCGGCGCAAGCATTTCAATCACATGTGCGTGCGCCGCGCCGTTGGTTGCGACGATGCCGTTACGGTTTTTTATGTCGGGCGTGTTGTACTTGAGCGTCGTGCCGAAAAGGTCTGTGAAGCGCCCGCCCGCTTCCGTCAAAATTATTTCCGGCGCGCAGGTATCCCACTGCTTTGTCCGCCCCGAAAGATGAACGTAAAGATCGCACTGCCGCTCGACGATCAAGCCGACTTTGACGCCGACAGAACCGCGCCGCACTTCTTCCCGCACGCCCAGCGCACGCACAACACTATCCATACGCGGACTTCTGTGCGTGCGGCTCGCCGCCAGACGCATACGTTTAATGTCTCGCTCATCAGAGACGCGCACGCGCAGACGCTCAAAGCCAGCGCGCTCAACCCACGCGCCGCGCCCGCGCACAGCCCACTGCGTAACGTCCGGCAAAGGCTGGTAAACGACACCGAGCACGCTTTCGCCCCTAAAACTTAAACCAATCTGCACCGCGAAATCTCCGTTGCGCGCAATAAAGCCGCTCGTGCCGTCCAGCGGATCAATTATCCACACGCGCTCTTTTGCCAGACGCGCGGACGTATCAATTGATTCTTCCGCGAGAATGCCGTCATCTGGAAATTCTGCGCGCAGACGATTGACGATCAATTCATTCGCCGCGCGATCAGCCTGCGTAACGGGTTCTTCGTCAATTCCGTCCGTTTTGTGTTCGACGCGCAGAGTCTTGCCGTAGTGTTCGAGAATCCCTGCACCGGCTTCGCGCGCAACTTCCAGTGCGATTCTTAATTCATGTTCGTAAGAACTATTTTCCACTTTCATCTTGACATGCACGACGCGACGGCGACGAGATTTCCTACTCCGCAAAACAACTTTGCAACCTAAACTTTTCTTCGCTCAAAGCTAACACATTCGCCGGACTTTCGCCGAGAAGCACAGGCTTGCGAGCGCGCACGCCGCTCGCGTATAGTCGCCTTTCACCGTCATTAAACTATTTTCGACAAAGAAGGAAACGAAAGATGAGCGACGCCACCGAAAACGCGAACGACGCACGCGCGCAAGTTGCGCAGGACAAAGCTGCGCAAGAAAAAGTTTCGCGCCGAAAATTTCTTCAGCATACAAGCGGCGCGGGCGTTGTTGCCGTCGCCGTCACATCCGTCGCAGCGCAGCACGCAACGCCAACAGGCTCTCATAAAACTCGCAGCGCTTCTGCAAAACATGACAAACTGCGCGGCAAAATGATCGCATACAAAAGCGGCGACATGATGATCCCCGCTTACTTTTCGCGTCCGGCGAAGACAAAGAAAGAAGCGCCCGCCGTGCTCGTCATACACGAAGTCTTCGGCCTCAACAATCACATTAAATCAATCGCCGACCGCCTTGCACGCGAAGGCTACAACGCGCTCGCGCCCGATCTATTTGTGCGCACGCCGCAACCGCCTCCGAAAGATGCAAGCGACATCCCGGCACTGCGCAAAGCCGTGTCAAGCATTCCCGATGATGTGGCGATCAAAGATATGCAGGCCGGTCTCGATTACCTGAAGACGATCAAAGGCGTGAGAGAGCGTTTTGCGTCAATCGGCTTTTGCATGGGCGGCGGCTTTTCTTATCAACTTGCGACGCACGCACCAGACCTCGCGGGCGCAGCAATATTTTACGGACGCACGCCCATTGAACTTGTGTCGCAAGTTTCCTGTCCGTTACTGGGAAGTTTCGGCGCGCTCGACAACGGCATTCCTGCGGAAAAACTAAAAGAATTTCAAGAAGCTTTACAACGCGCGGGCAAACAAATCGACCTCAAGATTTACGCGAACGCCAAGCACGGTTTCTTTAACGACTCACGCCCCGAAGCATACAACGCGGAAGCGGCAGCCGACGCATGGCAACGCACGCTCAAATTCTTCCGCGAACATCTCGGTGCGTAGCATTTACCGACGCTTCAGCAATTCACTTTATTGCTACTTCCCAGAGCAGCAAAGTTTTCCTGTCTCGTCCTCGCGTCGCGAGTAGGCTTCTGTCCATCGGGCTGAAGGCAGCGGGAAGATGTGCTGAACCGAGCGCCGCGATTAACTCGCCCGTGTTCGCGCTCCATAGTTTAAGTGTTTCTTTTAGCTTCAGTAACACTCGCCCGTCAGCGCTAAAGATGAATGGCTCACAGCCGCTGCTGCCAAAGAGCGTGTCGGGTACGCATCCTTGATACGGCAATCGTGCTTTGGCGCGTCCGGTATAAGCGTCCAGCAATCGCGTCATGGTGCGCCCATCGCCGATGACGACAATCGTTTCGCCCTGTGGACTCCAAAAGAAACGATCAGCCCCTTCAGGTATTTTCTCAAAAGCCAAGCGGATTTGACCGGTAGCCACGTCTCGTAAATACAATTGATCGCTATTGCCGCGCAGCCTCACAGTATCGTGTCGCTTAATTGTCAAAATCGTTCGCCCATCCGGGCTGAAGGAAACTAGACGGCCAATGTCTCCGAGCGTATATTTCGGTTGGCCTGTCGAGGTATCCAGCAGCATAGAGCTAGAGCTATCGCGCCAAACTATCAAATGCTTATCCGGGCTGAGGAGAAGGTCGCCTAAATAATAGTGGTACGATTTATCAGGCGTCGTGTCGGCGCGTTTTAGTATCGTTTTCAACTCAGCCGTCGCCGCATTCCAGAGCTTCGGCGGTTGATGGTAACTTGTCGTCAGAATGGTTTGCCCGCTTGCGTCAAAATACCCGTGAACAAAACTCTCATCAAACAACCTCTGACCTTTTAGAACCGACTTCAAAAATGAATCCGTTTCTTTGAGCAGCGGCGGTTCCTGCTCAAACGTTGCCTTTAGCCTGCCCGTCTCTGCGTCCCACAACTTCGCTGTTCCGTCGCTGCTTTCGGTTAAGACGGTTCGTCCGTCGGGACTCCATGCCGATATATAGCCGCGCGAATTCTCTGCATCGAGTGTGGCTTTTAATTCTCCAGTGCCCGCATTCCACACTTGCGTTTTCCGGTTTTCGTCACGATTGCGCGAAATGGTCGTAGCTAATTTTCGTCCATCAGGACTCCAGATCAATTGTACCCATGCGTACTTTTCTGCGCCGACGATGAGCGCCTTCTGCTTGCCAATACGCGCGCTCCACAATCGCACCGTGCCGTCTTCGCTGCCTGTTGCGATAGTCTCTCCGTCAGGACTAAAGGCAATCTCAGTAATACTCTTCGTGTGCCCGGCGAGCGTGGCTTTCAATCGCACGACCGGCATCGACTGCGGTTGCCGCTCGTTGCTCGAAACGTTTTCGTCAAGCGTTGCCGTTGATGCCAATGCGTGGTGCGGCGAAGCGCTCTTGGCGAAAACATATGAAGGCGAAAGGTTCTGGCTCCAAGCGTGAAGCAAGAGCGTTAGCGCGATGACGATGGCGGTGTGTGATGAAACAATTGAATAACGGAACATCGAATTCTCTCTTTCGCGGTGACGAATATCCGGGCGTGACCGGGCGGCATGAACAAAGAGGCCGGGCGATTTTTTACTTTCACAGTGTAAAGGCGAGAGGTATTCGTGATGAGAGCCTTTGTGACACTTTCTTCGACTGTCACAAAAGTTACAGGGCATCGGTGGATGGCGCGCGAAACTCTTCAGATAAGACTCGCAAACGTTTGATCGAATCGTCGCTGACAATAGGAAAGACGCGCGCCTTGCAGCCTGCCGGAAGCTCCGTAACGGTGACGGCGTCAGTGATGACGAAGGTGCTGGCGCGCAAGCCTCTACGCCAATTTTTGGTGCGCGCATCGTGAAAGTTGAGCGCCGTCGCGTCAATTCCCGCAGCGATGAGAACGGTGCGCGACGAGCGCAGAAATTCGGGCCAGCCGGACACGACTGCGATCAAGGCGTCGGGGGGCGGCGCTTCTTCGCCACGCAAAGTCTCGGAGACGGAACGCGCACGGATCAGCTCGCACGCGGTTCCGATTGGCAGCACGGAGCGGGCGGTCTGCGCTTGTCCGTACATGGCGACAGGCGCGGCGCGTGTCAGGTCTTTTGCCTTAGCGCATTCTTCCGGGCTTGCGCCGCGCGTGGGAAACTCACAAGCGGCAACAATCTCTGTAATAAGGATTCTTCGCAACTCCGCGTCCGGTTCGATAATGAGAAAATGATCCGGCAACTGGGATGCAAGGCGCTGCGTAAGGTGGGCTGCGATTTCGTCGCGCGTGAATCCACGTTCACGCGCCGTTTGCAGGAAAGTTGAAACAAGTCTGTCCAGTTCATGTTGCGTATCAAGCGCAGGATTGGCTGTCTCTTCCGCTGCTTCTTCGACGGCGAGCGGGCGGACATAGATGCCGCTGCCTTTGCGAAATTGCACCCAGCCGCGCGCCGCCAAATCTCTATAGGCAGCGCTGACAGTGTTAAGGTGAATCTGAAAGCGGCGCGCCAGTTCGCGCGTGCTCGGAAGCCGCTGGCCTGCTTTGAGGTCATCGCTGACGATGCCGAGCATGATCTGCGTTGCGAGTTGTTCGCGCAACGGCACGGCGCTGTTTTTCGAGAGCCAGAATTTCATTCATCAAACTTGACGCAAAACAAAATATAGGGCGCGGTCAGGCGGTGAATTATGGTTTCAAGACATCGGCGCGAGCCGCGTGCCGGTAACAATCTCGTAAGGATTACGCGCAACGAAGAAAAAGAAAGGCCGCCATCTTTAATGTATGAGCGGCGGCCTTTTCCCGTTGAGAGATTAACGGTTGAGTTCAGCTTGGAGACTTACGCTCATCAATTAAAGTGTCAATCGCGTTGGCGGCGACTTTAGCAACGCTGCTGACGGTCTTAGCGGCGCTCACAATATTAATCTTCGAGCCGCCTTTTTTAGAACCACCTTTTTTAGCGCTCCCCTTCTTAGCTGCGCCCTTCTTGGCAGAACCTTTTTTAGCAGCGCTCTTTTTCGCCCCGCCCTTCTTGGCTGTAGATTTCTTCGCTGTAGACTTTTTGGCCGCGCTTTTTTTCGCGCCGCCTTTCTTGGCAGTGCCCTTTTTCGCCCCGCCGGTACTGCGTTTCTTGCCCGAAGTTTTTTTAGAGCTGCTCTTTGTTGCCATAAGATTTATCTTCTGCCTCCCTTTTTCGCGCCGCTCTTCTTTGCGCCGCCGCCCTTTTTGGCTCCGCCTTTTGAGGTGCCGCCCTTCTTGCCAGCGCCGCCCTTCTTCGCGCCGCCTTTGGCGCTGCTCTTACCGCCGGATTTTGACGGCATAGCTTTCTTAGTCGTACCCTTTTTAGCTGTGCCAACGAAGCCCTTTTTAGCAGCACTCTTCTGCGTTCCACCCTTTTTGGTCGTAGACTTTTTGGCAGAACCTTTTTTAGCAGCGCCCTTTTTCGCCCCGCTCTTCTTGGTTATAGACTTTTTGGCCGCGCTTTTTTTCGCGCCACTTTTCTTCGCAGTGCCCTTCGCAGTGGTTTTGCCCGCGCTCTTCTTTGCACTGCCTTTGCCCGTGCCCTTTTTCGCGCTACCTTTAGAGGCCGCGCCGCCTTTACCAGTGCTGCCTTTCGTTGTGCTTCCGGTGCTACGGGCTGTCGCGACGGCTGTACCCGCGCTGCCCGTGCCGCCGCCCCTGTTGGCGCTGCCGGATGGATTTGTGCCGATGCCTGTGGCGCGGCCAATGGCCTGACCGCCGTGACGGTCATCGTCCATAGCCGTACTACCAACACTACTGCCGCTACCGCCTCCGGTCATAGTATCGTTACTACCGCCGCCCATACTTTGACCGGCTCCCGTGTCGCTGCTGCCTGCGCCGGTCATTGCGTTATCGTTCATACGATCATCGTCATCCCGATCTTCGGGACGGTTCATCTCGTCGTCCCGGTTCATGCCATTACGCTGTTCATCCATTTCGTCTGCTCCTTAGTTGTAGAGGTGAAAACCTTTTGCTGGAAATTGAATTAGGCGTCTCCTATATAAGACCATGGCGCGCTTATGCGGCGCAGCATAACACAACTTGCGCGCACTTGATTCTTCTTTCTTACAAGCGCGCGGATGTTTTTTGGAGCAGTGTTATAATCGGCGTGTTGCTCTTTTCAGCCGGTTGCGCTTATAAGTATTTTCGCTATGCCGATTGAGGTTAATGCACTTTCTTCCGCGCTCTCGATTCTGACGGCGATGATTACGCCCGCCGTCTTAATCTCTGCCTGCGGCACGATGATTCTTTCGACTTCAACGCGGCTCGGGCGCGTCGTGGATCGCGTTCGCTCGCTCTCGGATCGCTTTGAGGAACTTGCGAATAACAGTGAATCCAATCTGAAGTTTTATGAAGAACGCCGCAAAGTCATCTTTAATCAACTCGATAAATTGACGAGCCGTGCGCGACTGCTCCAACGCTGCATGACGATCTTTTACATGGCGCTCGGCATCTTCGTTTTGACGAGCGTCTCAATCGGCGTCGGCGCTGTTTCCGGCGCGCAGTATAATTGGGTGCCGGTCATCTTCGGCATCTTAGGCGCGTGCTTTCTCTTTTACGGCAGCATACTTTTAATCTTCGAGGCGCGGCTCGCTTTAAGCACGATTCACGCCGAAATGGATTTTATCTGGCAACTCGGCAAACAACTTGCGCCCGCCGAACTCGTCGAACAACACAAGCCGAGCCGCGTTCATTTCAGACGCACGCATCCCTGATGGATTTCAAACCTTCATACCTTCAACTACTCGCAACCGACGAGCTTGAGCGTCGCGTTCAAGCGCTCGAAAACCTGCTTGCGCGCTGCACCGTCTGCCCGCGCGATTGCCTCAATAATCGTCTGCAAAACGAAATCGCCGCCTGCTATTCGGGACGCCTTCCTGTTGTTTCATCTTACACGGCACACTTCGGTGAAGAACCCGCGCTCACAGGCACACACGGCGCTGGCAACATCTTTTTCGGCAACTGCAATCTGCGCTGCGTCTACTGCCAGAATTACCAAATCTCGCAAACGCACAAACAGCAGATCAAGAATGAAGTCACGCACGAACGCCTCGCGGAAATGATGCTCGAACTGCAAGGGCGCGGCTGCCACAACATCAACTTCGTTTCGCCGACACACTTTGCACCGCAAATGGCGCGCAGCATTCTTCTCGCCGCACAAGGTGGGCTTGAGCTTCCCATCGTTTACAACACCAACGCCTACGATTCCGTTGAAGTCTTACGTTTGCTTAACGGCATCGTCGGCGTTTATCTACCCGATCTGAAATATGCGGATTCCGCAGACGGTTACGCTTACTCGAAAGTAAAAAACTATACGGAGCACGCACGCGCCGCGATCATGGAAATGTACCGACAGACCGGCGATGAACTCGTCTTCGGCGCAGATGGGCTTCTCAAGCGCGGCCTCGTCATACGCCTGCTCGTTTTGCCGAATGACATCGCGGGCGTGCGCGAATCGCTCGAATGGATCAGAGATGCTTTGAGTCCACGTGTCGCCGTCTCTGTGATGGCGCAGTATTACGCGACGAACCGCGCCGCGACAGACGAACGCTACACACTGCTTTCGCGCCGCATCACGGAATCCGAATGGCTACGCGCACTCTCCGCGCTCGATGAATTAGGAATGGAAGAAGGCTGGATGCAGGAATATGACGGCGCGGCACATTATTACCGGCCTGACTTTGAAAACCGCGACGTGCCGTTCAAAGACGTGCGGGACTTCAATTTTGATTAGGCTAAGAGTACCTAACAAAACTTGCCACAGAGAACCGGAGAGCAGATGAAACAGTTTAGAGTTTTCGGTTATCAGTTTTCAGTAGTTAAGACAATTGCGCCGTACTCTAAACTGAAAACTCTAAACTGAAAACTGCTGTACGCTGTGTCTCGGTGGCTAATCTTCCTGTACGGTTAGACGTTCTAAATGTTCGCCTTTTCAGCCGTCATAAGTAATTTCCCGTATGTGCTGCTTACCTTAATCATTGCAACATTTATTGCAATAAACGAGTGCTAATTTTGTTGCATCGGACAAGCAAATAATCTATGCTGTGCGACGGTGAATGTTTCCTCGTCGGCTCCCGGCATTGGCAGACTCTTTTCCCGCGAAACTTTCACACACACGAAGAGTTTGCCGCGCGTGAAGCGATCACGGCAGTTTGAAATGATCTGACAAATTAACAATGGCCGTAAAGCTAAGGCAGCAGATTGAGCAAGACGAGCATCAGTTGCGTCACCGGATCGACGGCTATGGTCGTGCTCGGCGTACTTGTAGCTGTCGCGGTAGATTGCGTCGGCGCTGGTGATATCAGCGTGGTTCCTATCTCGCCCGCGAAGGCCGAGAACGAAAGTGCGAGCGTCAAGACAGTCGCCGACGCAGTAAGTTTAAGTTGTTTCATGGTTTCTCCTAAAAGCTAGGGTAGCAGATTGAGTAAGACAAGCATGAATTGGGTTATTGGATTAACGGCTATGGTCGTGCTCGACGTACTTGTAGCTGTCGCAGTAGATTGCGGTGGCACGTAAGCAACGCCGCCGTATATCTCGCCTGCGAAGGCCGAGAATGAAAGTGCCAGTGTCAAGACAGTCGCCGACGCAGTAAGTTTAAGTTGTTTCATGTTTTCTCCTAAAGGAAATCTGTAGCTAGTGGTAACGCTCACATTCATGAGCGTTGAGAATCGAAACGAAAAACAATACATTAACATAATATGCAGAAAGTTGGCACTTCTGCTAAAAAAACCGCAGAGACATAGAAAGGTAATCCTCACATGGATTTACAGACGCAACTACTCCGTCGAATTGATGATCCCACTCTTAACCTTAGTGAACGAGTACGGCTTCGCTGCCAACTCGCCAAAGAACTTGAAGAGGCTGGAAACTATGAAGCGGCGCGCGGCGCAATGGGTGAGTTATGGCAGCGCGTAGACGCTCGTCCACAACTCGAAGGCTTGGACGAGCGGACAGCAGCCGAAGTGTTGTTGCGCGCGGGCACTCTATCAGGCTGGATCGGGAGTGCCAAGCAGATCGAAGGCGCGCAGGAAATCGCTAAAAATCTTATCAGCGAGAGCCGCATCATCTTTGAATCTCTGCACGAGACGGAGAAAGCAGCAGAAGCCTTAACCGACCTCGCATATTGTTATTGGAGAGAAGGCGCGTTTGATGAAGCGCGTGTGATATTGAGAGAGGCGCTCTTACGTTTAGCCGGAACGGACAGCGAACAAAAGGCCGTAGTGTTACTGCGTACCGCTATCGTTGAAGCGTCCGCAACCCGGCACAATGACGCGCTCCGCATTCTGACTGAAGCTAAACCATTGTTTGAGGCAAGTAATAGCGACGCGCTCAAGGGAAAATTCCATATGAACCTCGCTATCATGCTAAGGAATCTTGGCACAGCAGAACACCGCGAGGATTATACAGACCGCGCGCTTGTCGAATATGCCGCAGCAAGTTTCCACTACGAGCAGGCCGGACACACGCGCTACTGCGCCGCAGTAGAAAGCAATTTAGGCTTCTTACTATTCAAGCTCAACAAATTCGCAGACGCGCACGAACACTTAGACCGCGCTCGTCGCCTGTTCGTTGGCCTCAAAGATAACGTTCACATTGCCCAAGTAGATGAGACGCGGGCGCGTCTACTCCTTGCGCAAGGCCGCAATTCCGAAGCTGAAAGAATCGCCCTCGTCTCCGTTCATGCTTTAGAAAAAGGCGGCGAGCAAGCTTTACTCGCCGAATCTCTGACGACTCACGGCATCACCCTCGCACGACTTAACCGGCATGAGCAAGCGCGCTTGACACTTCACCGCGCCATCGAAATAGCGCATACGGCAGGCAGCAACGAAGCGGCGGGGCTGGCCGCCCTCGCCATCATCGAAGAACTAAGCGAACACTTAACACCCGACGAACTGCGTGTCATTTACACGCGCGCCGATGGTCTACTCGCTAAATCGCAGCACCCGGAAACTCCCACGCGCCTGCGCTCATCCGTCCGCCGCGTGCTTGAGGTACGAGAGACTCGCGCCAAAGAATTCACCACGCCCGACTTCATTTATGCCGCAGAGCAGACTAAAACTTTGCTACACAACGCGCACCGCGTCAGCACGACAACCAGCCCCGTACTCATCACGGGCGAAACAGGCACGGGCAAAGAAGTGCTCGCGCGCATGATTCACGAATGGAGCGGGCGCGCCGGTGAACTTGTCGCTATCAACTGCGCCGCGATTCCCGATGCCTTGATCGAATCCCAACTCTTCGGCCACAAAAAGGGTAGCTTCACAGATGCCATCGCAGACTATGCCGGAGCAGTTCGCCAAGCGGTAAATGGGACGCTCTTTCTGGACGAGATCGGCGAACTAAGTTTGGGCAATCAAGGCAAGCTTTTACGCTTAATCGAAAATGGCGAAATTCACGCGGTCGGCGCGAGTGTGCCGGAGCGCGTGGACGTGCGAATCATCGCCGCCACGAACCGCAATCTTAAAGAACAAGTTGTAAAACGATGCTTCCGCGATGATCTGCTTTATCGTCTTAACACTTTTCACATGGAGATTCCGCCGCTTAGGGAACGCCCCGAAGATATTCCAGCCATCGCTGAATACTTCATCAAGGAGATACAAGCGCGACACAATCGGCGCGTGGCCTTCGCACCGGAAACAATCGCGGCTATGTGCTTGCTTCCGCTCAAAGGCAATGCGCGCGAGCTACGATCCTTGATTGAACGCACCATCTTAACGGCGAAGGACAATGCGACGATCACCCCGCAGGCCGTCGCAACCATTGCCTTGCGGCAGACGCAACACGCTGGCTTGACACACCCGTGGGCAAACTTTTCGCTGAAGGAAGAAGTGCGCCTTTACGAGGAACGCTTTATCGAGTTGGCCTTAGAAGAAGCGAAGGGTATGGTCACGCGCGCGGCGCGCCTGCTTGGATTCAAGCATCACGAATCGCTGACCTACCGCCTCGAAAATAAGCATAGAAATTTGCGGGCGGCAAAAAAACCCGCAGCGCCACGCAAGCGCAGCATCATGCGTCGTTAGCCGTCTCGCGCAACGCTTCACGGCGTACTCTTTTCCGCGATTCCTCTATTCGTGCTCGTCCATCGCTGCTCCGGTATATTGTTTGCCGTTCACGCGGCCAAGATGAACGACGAAGACCGTGTTCGCAAGGCGCGAGTCGATGAATCACTCGCCCGAGCACTTCTCACCGAAGGCAACGCCGCAGAAGCCGAGCGGCTGGCGCGCGAAGCCGTGCGGACGCTTGAAAGCGCCGGTGAACAGTTTCTCTTAACCAGAGCCGCGACGACCTACGGCACGGCTCTGGCTCGCCTCAATCAGCCCGAGCAGGCACATCTCATACTGCAAAGTGCTGTCGAAGGAGCACTCGCTGCCGGAGACTACGAAGGCGCAGGACTCGCCGCGCTCACTATCATCGAAGAATTAGGCGACCGTCTGACCCTTCATGAATTGGGTGTGATTTACGAACGCGCCGCAGACTGTCTGGCGCTCGCGCAACATCCGGCCATTCTCGCGCGCTTGAGCGCCGTCGCGCGCCGTGTGGTTTACATCATCACGACACTACCCCTTCCGGCTAACGAGCAATATCGCTCGTGCGGCGAAGCGTGGACTGATTTTTCGTTCTTTGATGAAGTTCACCGCTACGAAGCGCTCCTTATCAAACGCGCGCTCAGAGAGGCAAACGGTAAGGTTTCACGCGCCGCGAAATTGCTCGGCATTGAAAATCACCAGACGCTGGTTTTCATCATCAATGGTCGTCATAAAGACCTCTTGCCCGCGCGAAGGCCAGCGATCCCACGCAGGCGCAACATCTTTCGCGACACATCATCATCCGAAGAGACAAACCAGATGCAGCCCATCACGATCCTCTGTGTTGAAGATAATGAGATTGTCTTACAGAGTCTCAAAGACACCCTTGAATTAGAAGAAGGCTGGCGGGTTGACGCTTGCGCAGACGGCATGACGGCTCTCAGCAGGATTGAAAGCGATGAGCACTACGATGTTCTGCTGATAGATAACGAGTTGCCCGGCGTGGACGGCCTGACGCTGATCCGGCGCGCGCGCGATCTTCCACACCGCCAGCACATACCCATCGCAATGCTGTCAGCGAGCGGTATTGAGGCGGACGCGCGGCGTGCCGGTGCAGATGAATTCTTGAGAAAGCCGGAAGCTATCACGACCATCGTCGAGCACGTCCGGCGCTTGCTCAACATCTGGCGGTGATATCGCTGGAATTGATATTCATCGTTACTTCGTATCATTTACACAGGGCAATAAACCTGAACTTCTGCCATACATTTCTCTTATCATGCTCGTTCGTAAAACTTAACCACGAGATTCTCTTCCAACTCCCGCGACTCATAGGCATTGAATCCTTTTAAGTAATCTTCCGGCATGAACGTGTCTGCGTCTTCCACCGCGAGCGGAACTTCGGTGACGATCCAGTTGTCTATTTCCGGCAGAAAGGCGCGGTAGATTTGTTCGCCGCCAATGATAAAGAGATCGCAAGCGAGATATAGCTTTAAGGAAAGCACAGAGAGATTGTCTCGGAGCAGCAATACGCCGTCCTGCGGTGCGATTTCAGATGAACGACTGAGGACGATGTTCAATCTCTCTTTTAGAGGCTTTTTGAGCGAGAGCCAAGTCTTGTAGCCCATTACACAAGCGTGCCCTGTCGTCTGCTCTCTGAAGAAACGCAAGTCCACGGCAAAACGCCACGGCAGGACTCCGCCTTTACCGATGGCTCCGTTTCTATCTACGGCGACGATGCCAATAATTGCCATACGCGAATGTTTCCTCTTTCAATATCAGGAGAGCGTTGAATCCTGAAAGCGATGTTATTAAGAAATCGCCGCAAATTATTTCATTAGGCGCATTCGGTAGTTATCCGCTTTGTCTTGTTCGCATTTTTGCAATGAACTATTTAGTGGAGCGACTTTTCCCGCTTTTTAATTGTAGCGTAAGCTAGAAAATCTGCTTCAGCCACTACATTAATCTCATAGTCGGCGAGAAGTGTCTCTATATCTCTTTTGTTTAATAGTATTTTCTGCGTTGAAGAATTCGTAACTTCTGCTAAATCCTTGTAGTCCGCGTATCGTTGGCGAGGCAGTTTATCGTCGATCTGATTCGATAGAGTTGCCTGTAAAATCCGGCGTTCGCTATAGAACAGCACCGCATGTCTATCGAAAGTACAATCCTTGGAAAAGAGGATCAGCGGCTCCAGATCATTAGCGTCTGTTCTTCTCGCCAAAAGTGCCAGCTTTTTTACAGGAGTGTCCAAAGTATCCGTCTCATAGTAAAGCGGCCGAAGCTTACTCGCAGCAAACAGCAAAGATATTGCGCACAAAAGGATCACGCAGGGCTTGACAGTTCGGTTCAGCTTGTAAGCACGCACGATCATGGAGGCGATGAGAATTGTCAGAGCCGGATACAGAGGAGCGATGTACCAGGGAAGCTTTGTTTGAGCGACTGTATAAACTCCGAATACAAGAATGCCGACGACCAGAAGGATCCACGATGATGATCGTCCTTTGATATTCTCTCTTGCATGGAAGGCAATAGCGAGCGGCGTCAGAATCCACCAAGGCTTAAATTTCTCAATTACCTGCCGAAAGTAAAACCAGTAGTCTTCCGTGTGCCCTTCGATTGGCGTCAGCGTGCGGGTGATGACGTGGTAACGGACATACTCATCAATAAAATCATTCCCATGCAAAAGGTACATGCCAATGTGCCAGGGAGCGATGAGCGCGAGCGCGAAGAGGCAACTCAGCCAGAAGTGTCTTGAACGAATCGTCGCAGTGAAGCGTTTATCGAGCGGTAAAGCTAAAGCGATAGCCGCAGGCGCAACGAAGCTGGCAAACCCTTTAACCATAAAGGCCAGCGCGCAGGAGATGGAAATCAAGTACCACCAGCGCTGATTGCCGTCTCTAAGGCGCAGGTAGAAATAGATTGCCGAGTAGATGAACATCAACATCATCATATCGGTCGTGGCTAAACGAGAGGACTGCGCAAATTGAAAGCTTGTTAAGAGGATGAGCGCGGCGAGCAACCCAACCCATTCGCTGCTGATGAACTTTCCGATGAGATATGTAAAGGCGAGAAGGCCAGCGCCCGACAAGGCTGAGGCGGCGCGCGCCCAAAATTCACTAACACCGAATAAATGGAAAAGAATCGCCGTTATCCATATGTACAATGGCGGCTTTTCAAACCAAAGTTGAGACTCCCAATGTAACGTAAACCAATCTCCACTCTGCAAAATCTCCTTTGAGATTTGCGCATAAATGGCTTCGTCCCAATTTGCCAATGGGCGGTTTCCCAATCCCCACATGAGTACGAAAGTCGCTATCAAGATAAAAGAAAGTATGCGCAAGTGATTGATTTTGAATAATGAGGCGCACTTGAACACGTGAATTTTTTGTTAAAGCTGCTCGATGGAAGTTACACGGCGACGGGCGCGCTGATTTTGCGACGAGATTTATAATTGATGAGGTTCAGGTTTTCGTAGTGCATCGCAAGTAAGCCTTGAAGCCCGCGCAAGCCTTCGTCTTCATCAATTATTTCGAGGCGCGGAAGCTCTAATGGCTCGCGCGCGAGAAGTTCTTCGACTTGTTCCAAGTGATTTTTATAAATGTGATAATCGCCGAGCGTGTAAACGAATTCGCCGACCTTTAACTCGCAAACGTGCGCGATAATATGCGTCAAAAGTGCGTAGGAACTGATGTTGAACGGTACTCCTAAAAACGCATCCGCCGAACGCTGGTAAAGCTGACAGTGAAGAATCTTTTCGCTTTCAACTTTGAATTGGAAAAGCGTGTGGCATGGCGGAAGATCAACCATTTCAGCCTGCGCCGGATGCCACGCCGTCACGATCAAGCGGCGCGAGTTCGGATTCCTCTTTATCTCTTCCAGAAGCCGCGCAATCTGGTCAGAGCCGTCTCGCTCTGGATAATGTCCGCCGAAGGAACGCCACTGATAACCATAAACAGGGCCGAGATCACCCACTGCGCGATGAAAGCGCTTCGTGTGTGCTTCATCAGCCCATTCAGCCCAGATGTCTACGCCCTTCGCGCGCAATTCGCGTTCGTCCGTGCTTCCCGACAAAAACCAAAACAACTCTTCCGCAACCCAGCGGAAAGGAATTTTCTTGGTCGTGACAATCGGAAAACCTTTGCGCAAATCGAATCTTGTTTGATAACCGAAATGCGAGATCGTGCCGACGCCCGTGCGGTCTTCGTGCGCCGTGCCGTGCGCGAGAACCGATTTGAGCAGGTCTTGATACTGTTTCATGCGAGCTTTACGAATATGATATTGTTAGCGCAATTCAGAACAAAGGAGAATAAATTTTATGACCGGCGAAATCAAATGCAAACGGTGTGGCAATCGTCGCGCGCCGCTCGGCTACGCGCCTTTTCCAACAGAGCTAGGCCAACGCGTCGCCACGGAAACATGTCAACCGTGCTGGGCTGAATGGCTCGCCAAACAAAGCATGTTGATTAACCACTACGGCCTCGATCTTTCCAACCCGGAAGCGCAAAGTTTTCTCTTCGACAACATGCAGGCCTTCTTCTTCAACGACGGCCAGATGACTAATATAGACACCAGCAAAGAAGGCAGCGTCAAGTGGTGAGCCGTCAACCACAAAGAATAATTGCATGGGCAGGGCGTGCGTAAGCGCCTGTTCCTGCCCTACGGCGCATGAAATTCTTCGAGCACACCGCGCAGTTCGACGGCGGAGCACAATGCCAATCGCCCGCCCGTAAACCTTTCATCGTTTGACACGTCGGCGACGGCGAACGCGGGCATAAGGAACTTCGTCATCTCTTTATCAATCGCAAACTCCGCTTCCGCGAGAACGAGGCCGCGCAGTTCTCCAAGAAAAACATCCACGCCGAACTCTCTTTTCTCGTACTCGTAAGGATAGCGATTCTTGCGCACTTCGTTACCCTCGAAAACAGAGAAAACTTCGTACTCATATTCGTTCAGGTAAATGCTCGTGATAAGCGTGCGCGAAAAATCCGGCGGCGCGGGCGCGTGCTTCTGCGTGAGTTTCAGCGTCCACTCATTCGTGGCAGGCCAACGCGATTTGCGCAAACGCAGCCGCGTGTTCGTAATGTAATTGTCTGTGATCTGCGTGTGCTTGTCCCGCAGGCTCAGTCCCGGCGGCAATTTTCGTAGAAGATAGCGCCGCTCGCATTCTACCCGCTCGTATTTGGGCGAGTGATCGGTGCTTAAGCGCTTCGTGCCACTCACTTTCATGCGCCGACGAGTTCCGATTCTTCTTCGCGCAGGAATTCGTGCGGTTCGACAATGCGTCCGGCGATAGCCGAAGCAGCCACAACATAAGGTGATGCTAGATAAACCTGTCCGGGGCCGCTGCGTCCGGGAAAATTGCGGTTCTGCGCGCTGACCGTCACCGTCTCGGCAGACTTCGACGCGCCCGGCCCGGCGTTGATGCACGCTCCGCAACTCGGATCAATCAACTCCGCTCCGGCACGCTCGAAAATTTCTATGTAGCCTTTCTCACGCGCGTACTGCTTGATTTTCTGCGAACCGAATTGCAAATAAAGATGCACGCCCGGCGCGACACGCTTGCCTTGTTCGAGAGCGCATTTGAGCACCGCCGCATACATATCCATGTCAGCCATTTTGCCGCCCGTGCATGAACCACCATACGCTGCATCAATGCGAACTTCAGTGGGCAGTTCATCTATATTGACGCCATTGCGCGGATCGCCCGGCGTCGCCACCATCGGGCGAATTTCCGCAAGGTTAATTTCAAACACGGCGGCGTATTCAGCATCAGGATCGCTCTGCAAAAAGCCCTTGCGAATCTCTGTGGCATCAAGCCCGCGAATCTCGACAAGATACGCAAGCGTCACATCGTCCGGTTCGACAATGCCGGTTGTGCCTCCGGCTTCGACGGCCATGTTCGTTAACGTCGCGCGCTCGTCAATCGGCCAATCGCGCAAGCCTTCGCCCGCAAATTCCAGAACCTGCCCGATGCCTTTGCCCTGCTTCATGTAATCGGTCGAAAGAATTTTCAGCATCACATCTTTCGCCGAAACGTCGTCGCGCTTTCTGCCCGTCAACACAAAGCGCACGGTCTCCGGCACTTTGATGCGTATATCTTTCGTGTACCAAGCGTTCGCCATGTCTGTTGAACCGACGCCGAAGGCGAAACAGCCGAGCACGCCCGCCATGCACGTATGCGAATCCGTCCCGATAACAATTTGTCCGGGCAACGCGATGTCTTCGACAACGGCGTTATGGCAAATGGCTTCCGATCCGCCGTCTGCGCTTTCGCCGTAAAGCTTCACGTTCTGCCGTTGGCTGAAATCGGCCTGCGTCACGGCCAAGCCATCGGCGCGTTCAAGCAAACCCATCTCGCGCTGTTTGGCGGGCATCACGCGACCTAAAAACGTCAGGTGATCGCGGAACGCATAGACCGATTCGGCTTCCGTCACCTTCGCGTCCTTGCCCAACGATTGCGTGAACAAAGCATCTGCCATCGGTGTCACGTATTCATGCGAGAAACGCACGTCGGCGACGGCAAACAAAGCATCATTCGGCTTGACGGCTTCGACGCCGATCTTTCCCGCCTTCACGAACGCATGACGCGCGATGATTTTTTCGACGAGCGTCATCGGACGCTTTTTGGTTTCCACAGGCGGCGGCGTAACTTCGCCCGCGAGCCTTGCTTTGTTGTAATTGAAGAGGCCGCCGTATTCGACAATCGCTTTCGAGATTTCGTCAAGCCCGCGCGTAAACTCCGCGAGCGGTATCTTTTCGCCGCGTCGTATGCGTTCGATAAGGCCGAAATCCGTTGATGTTAGCAGCCCAATGTTCTGCGCGTTCTGCCCGTAAATTTTCTCAATAGTTTTTGCGATGACGAGTTCTATCCCCGCCCACTTTTCTGCATACGGCGCAGTCTCTCTGGATGAACCGCAGCCCTTTGACAGACCGGAGACGACGACCGCGAAGCCGCCGTTTTTAATTTCATCTTTCCTGATGGCCTGCTCGCGCATCCCTACATAAACGTAGTGCCCGAGCGTTTCATCGTAATAAAAACAGACCCAACCCGGCGTAATCTCATCCGTCGAAATGTTGTTCATCAAAGGCAGTTCGGGGTCATACGGTAAATCTTCTTCGTTCTCAAGCTGGCGGCGAATAAGCTGTACGTCGTCTGTCAAAAAAAGCGTGCGGCCTTTGAACTCGACGCTCTCCAAACGCTTCAGCGTCTTATTATCTTCAGCGGTGGACATAAGTGCTCCTTGAAAGTTTCATTCGACGGGATACATAAATTATAAACCGGCGCGGCGAAAAAGTCGCATGTGTAGAGAGTCGGAAGAACTTGGCTGCCGCAGCGATAGCGAAAAGATGAAGGGCGGAACAACGAGTGAAAGGCAACTCACTTTTGTTCGCCACACATCATTTTCTTTCTTTATCTTCGGTGTCTTCGGCGCAAACTCTACTTAGAAATCAAGCTCGAATTTGCCGCGAAAGGATGTGCCGAGACTGTTGTAGAAGCGTCTAAAGTTCGGACTGTCCGTGTTGTTCTGCACGTCGCGCGGATTGAAATGATTACCGATGTTGAAGACGGCGACACCGACGCGCACCTTGCGCCCCTCAAACTTGGGAACGAATTTCGGCAGCGTGAAGCCTTTCGTCACTTGCGCGTCGAGTGAGATGAAGTTTGGGAAACGCCCATCGCGATTGCGCAGGCCGACGAAATCCAGACGCTCGTTGACAACCGAATAGGGATAGCCGGAACGCAGTTCGAGCGACGGCGAAACGGTAATGCGATAGCGCGTTCTAAGTTCGCCGTAGAGTATGAAACGATTCGGCGCGTCGAATGACAGCGGCGCATACTCGTTCGGGCGCACGACGAAAGCGGGCGTGTCGCCGAGAAAATTATCCACAGTGTTAAGGTCGCCGCGCGCGCTTGAGCGCACATAAGCGGCGTTCAAATTGCCGATGCGCGGTTTATTATAAGCCATGATGAACTGCAACTCGCGGTAACGCGAACGCCCCGTGCTGTTAAGCACAAGCGCGTTGCCGCCGGTTGTCGTCGTCACGCCGGTGCGCGGAAGAATCAAAAAATCGTTTGTCGTCGAGCGCACTAGATAGCCGACACGTGCCTTTAGATTTACCGTCAAATCACGGTCAAGTTGCAGATTAAAACGGACGCTGCGCGGATTGTGCAGTTGACCTTCGATGACATTGTTGAAGCGGCGCGCACCATCCGTCACGGTCAAACCGTCGGGCGCGAAATTTGTGACAATACGTTCGGGAAGTTCCGTGAAGTAGCTGACAGAGAACGGCGTGCGGTCGTAGAACAATCCGATGCCGCCGCGAATAATCGTGCGGTCAAAGGGCAGAAAGCGAAAAGCGAGGCGCGGCGCGGCGTTGTTGTCGGAAACAATCTGATCCCGGTCAAAGCGCAGTCCGGCATCAATCGTCAATTTTTTATTGATTGTCCAGCGGTCTTGCACGAACGCGGCAACCTCATTTAAGCGCCGCACAAGCACGCTCTCGACTGAAAAATCTATACGTTGTGCGAGCGTCGAATTATTGCGGCGAATCAGAATCGAGTTGTCGCGGAAACGTCCCGAAACGCGCGTGCGATAAAACTCCGTTCCGGCTTTAACAGAGTGCTGCCCGCGAAGCGTGAACGGGCGCACATAGTAAGTTTCGCGCGACTCGATGCGCGACGAGCGGCGGCGTGTGTCGGCGAAGTAGTTGCCCGCGTTGGCTTCCGGCAAAAGCGTCAGCGGTTGCGAGCCTTGCGCGAAAACGTCAACGTCAAAGATTCTGTAGCTCAATTGCGATGAGAGAAACGAAGCATCGCTGAAGATCGCCTGCTCGGAAATTCCAAAGAGCGCGCCACGCTGTTTGAAGTTCGGCGTCGTCGGTTGCGGGTTAAAGGTGTTCAAGCCAATGTTGCGCGCCTTCTGCGGAAATAATGCGGCAACGAATTTGACGCTGTTGGTTTTGCTGACGTTCAGATCAAACTGTGTGAAGGAATTGAAACTTTCCGAAACCGAATCATCGCGCGGGGCGATGAGGCTCGGCACACGCGTGCGCGTAAAACGATATTCAAAAGATTGCAGAAAAAATAGGCGGTCGCGAACGACGGGGCCACTTACAGTGATGCGCGGGCGAAAAGAATCAAGCGGGCCGCCAAGGATGCGGCGAAAGGTCGGAGAGAAGCGCGCCGCCTTGAAACTAAACTTGTTGCCACCGCTTTTGGTTTCGAGGCTCGTCACGCCGCCGGTGAGTCGTCCGAACTCTGCGGAGTAAGGATTTTCTTCGATCTGCACGGTGGCTGCCGCTTCGATGGGAATGTCGAAAGCTAATTGGCCTGTGACCGGATCGGTGATATCCAAGCCGTTGACCGTGTAGGCGCTCTGCCCCGCGCGTGCACCTTTAATGTGGTCTAGCCCGTCGCGGTCGCGCACAACGCCGGGCGTCAAAAGCAACGCGCTTTGAAAATTCTCCGCGCGCAAAGGCAAATCGGTCAGAGTCTGCGAGCGCACAACGTTGGAGGTTGTAGTTTCGGCGGTGCTTAACAAGCCTTCTTCGTCGCGCACATTGATAGTTTCGCTGATGTTCGCCGTTGCGAGTTGAATCTCGACGATGAGTTTCGCGCCCGTCGCTAAATCTATCTCGCGCGTAACGACCGGGAATCCGTCGGCTTCAATTGTCAAAATGTAAAAGGCGGCGGGCAAATCGGTGAAGGCGAAGCTACCTGCATCATCCGTCAAGGTCTTGAGTATTTGATCTGGCAACGCACGATTGACGAGCATGAGCCGCGCGCCGGAGAGCAGCGTAAGAGGCGCGTTCGCATCACCCGTGACCGCATTGACTGTGCCCTTAATACTGCCCGCATCGGCAAAGCGTGCGGCCTTTGTCGCGGTCATCATCTGCCCTGCCCAAACCAGCGCGACGGCATAACACACGGCAAAACTTGCGATGCGTTTGATCTGCGGTTGTCGAAAGAAAAACCGAGAGGGCTGCGGCCTGTTCATCGTAATTTTCCTTTTCTGTCGGCTTGAACTTAAGATAGAAACTGAGCCGCAACGAAAGACCGGAAGACGGACTGATTGTGGCGCTGGATAAATCGTGCTAAGGAAGAAACAATACGCTTGGTCAGGCAAGCATCCGCGTTAGCGACGAAATATTTTATTATCTCCCATCAAAAAGAGCAATGTTTTGTTGTCGTAACGCGCGCGTCTCAGGTAAACTGTGAAATTCTATTTGATGAGAAATCAATCCGATAAATTTCAAAATTATTGGCGGCGCTTTGACTGGTTTCAGCTTGCCGGTTCTTTTGCCCTGCGCGCCGCCGAAATAGAGTTAAATTAAGGAGACACATCAACTGTGCAGAACAATGAAATACCCGTCGGCGTTCAGTTTGTGACGGAAGCGGACGGGATTCGTGAGTATCGTATGGCGAACGGCATGAAAGTGCTCTTAGTGGAAAACCGTGTCGCGCCCGTCGCCACCGTTTTAGTTGTTTACAAAGTCGGCTCGCGCAACGAAGCCGTCGGCTACACAGGCTCGACGCACCTGCTCGAACACATGATGTTCAAGGGCACGCCGACCTTTAACAAAACCGAGAACACGCAGATTGCTGCGACCCTGCAAAAAATCGGCGCGGATTTCAACGCGACGACATGGTACGACCGCACCAACTATTACGAAACAGTGCCGTCGGACAAAATCGAACTCGCCATCAAGCTCGAAGCGGATCGTATGCGCAACTCTTTTATCGCAGACAGTGATCGTCAATCCGAGATGACCGTCGTGCGCAACGAATTAGAGCGCGGGCAAAACGAACCGTCGGAAGTTTTAGATGAAGCCATCTATGCGACGGCCTTTCGTGAGCATCCGTATCATCATCCGACCATCGGCTGGCGCGCGGATGTCGAAGGCGTGCCGACGTCGCGTCTGAAAACTTTCTACGACACTTTTTATCATCCGAATAACGCCACCGCCGCCATCGTCGGTGATTTCGATGAAGCGCACGCGCTCTCGCTCATCAACAAATATTTCGGCGCGTATCCGGCGTCTGTCGAAGAGATACCGGAAGTTTATACGGAAGAACCCGAACAGCAGGGCGAGCGCCGTCTTGTGATTCGTCGCGCGGGCGAACTCGCCATCGTGCAGATCGCATTTCACACGCCCGCCGTGCTCGGCCAGATGAACGTTCTCTCAAGCGAAGAACTTGCGAAGCGCGCCGCGAACCCGCCCGCAGAAAACGACATTTATCCGCTCGTGCTGCTCTCCGTCGCGCTCTCGCACGGCGTCACGAGCCGCATGTATCAAGCGCTCGTCGAAACGCAACTCGCCGTACATGTCTACACCAACGCAGACCAGCACCGTGATCCGGGTCTCTTCAACATCGTCGCAATGGTGAGTCCCGGCGTCGAACCGAAACAAGTTGAGGATGTGATTCTCGCGGAGCTTCGGAAAGCGTGCGATGAAGGCTTGACCGACGCCGAAGTTGATAAAGCGCGTCAGCAGATTCTCGCGCACGAAGCCTTTGGCCGCGACGGAACATTCAACATCGCCGCGCAAATTTCCGAAGCCGAAGCCGTCGCCGATTGGCGCTTTTACACAACCTACGCCGCTAACATTCGTAAAGTCACAGCCCTTGACGTGCAGCGCGTCGCACGCACTTATTTTACCGAAGACAATCGCACCGTCGGTCATTTCATTCCGAAGAAAACAATTGAAGACAACGCGGAAAGCGGCAACGGCGACGGAAGCAGTAACAACGCAAACGGAAACGGTAATCACGGCGATGGTGCGAAGCCGCGCAACCTTTACTCGCGCAAAGATATTCCGCGCGGTGTGCAGTTTTATCTCGAACCCGATGCTGTTCAAATGATTGCATCAAGGCCAATCAACAAACCAATCAAACTCATGCAGGAAACAGCTTCGCAGGCTGGCAACTCGAACACAAACGCGAGCGCCGGTGAATCTAATGCGCCTAACTTTGCCGCGCGCATTAACCGCACCGAATTGCCGACGGGCGCAACGCTTCTTACGCTTGAAAACCACGCGACGCCGACCGTTTCGATTCGCGGTTCCTTACGCGCAGGTTCTTACTTTGAGCCGCACGATAAACCCGGTCTCGCAGGGCTTACCGCAGACATGCTTGAGCGCGGCACAAAACGCCGCAATAAATTGCAGATCGCACACGAACTCGAAAGCGTCGGCGCGGAACTCAGCTTTTCGAGCGATCCGTTCGCCGTCAGCTTCGGCGCGCGCCTTTTGAGCAAAGATTTGCCGCTCGTTCTCTCGACGCTCGCCGAAGAATTGCGCGAGCCTGCTTTTCCCGCAGACGAATTAGAGAAGCTGAAACAGCAACTCATCGCAGACATTCAAGAGCAGCAATCGAATACAGGCTACCGCGCATACGAACGCCTCACGTCGCTTATCTTTGATCCGGCAAATCCTTTTTACGTTCATCCCGGCGAGCAGCTTATCGCCAGTCTCAATTCAATCACCGTCGCCGATTTGGAGCGTTTCCACAAAGAACATTACGGCGGGCGCTCGTTGATATTCGTCGTCACGGGCGACGTGCAAACAGAAGACGTGCGCCGTCAATTCGAGGACGCGTTCAATGCTTTCACAGGCCCCGAAAGCGTCGAGGTCAACGTCGCGGAGACAGGCTTGCAAACAGAATCGAAGCGCGAAATCGTGTTTCTGAAAGACAAGGGCAGCATAGATGTGCTGCTCGGCTCTGCCGCTCCACTGCGTCGCTCGTCCGCCGATTACTACGCCGCCGTCATCGCCAACAGTGCGCTCGGCATGTCAACGCTTTCTTCGCGTCTGGGGCTTCAGGTGCGCGATGTGGAAGGCTTGACCTACGGCATCAACTCGCGTTTTCGCGCACCAAGTTTAGCCGCAGGCCCTTGGTACATAGGCGTCACCGTCAATCCGCCCAACGTCGAACGAGCGATCAATTCTTCTTTGAGCGTGCTGCGTGATTACATCTCGCAAGGCATACGCGCAGACGAACTCGCAGACGAAAAAAGCGCCGCCATCGGTTCATTCAAAGTCTCGCTCGCCACCAACGCCGGACTCGCGCGCGCGCTCTGGAACGCAGAGTTTCACAAACTCGGCGCAGACTACATAAACCGTTTCCCGCAACTCGTCGAAGCCGTCACGCTCGACGAAGTCAACGCCGCCATTCGCAAATACTTTCGTCCCGACCAACTCACCATCGTCATCGCAGGCGCATACGAAGCGACCAATACAATCTTTGCTCCAGTGAGCTAAAGCCGAAACAGCAAAGGCTTGATGCTATGCGTCGAGCCTTTGTGAAGCTATTGTGATAGGCAAGCGGAGTTAGACGTTTATCTTGAATTTCCAAAGAGAATTACGAATGAATTTTAGATTTCTTCTATCTTTCGTCTTACTACTGGCCTTCGCTTCAACGTTAATCGTCTTCGCGCAGGAAGCCGAACTTTCTTTATATACTAAAATCACTAACTCCATTGAGAAGAACGAGCCAGAGTGGAAGCTTGATCGTAAAGCGATCATGTCGAATCAAGTAATAATCCGCTGGACTTCGGGCAAAGGGCGGTCGTTTGTCTCTGTTAGTTTGCTTTCATCTGAGATTGAAGCTACAGAGGCATTTAAGTCGAGACTTAATCTTTTGATGAATATTCCAGAGACGAAAACCTCAAAAAGTGAGTTGAAGGGATTTGGAGATGCGTGTTACCTGTTGAAAAATGAAGGTGCTGTTGGAGCAAATATCATCTTTAGAAAAGGTAGCTATACGGTAGAGGTGTTTGCGCCTTCAGTAGAGATAGCCAAAAGATTTGCTCAACATGTCTCCGATTTGCTGCCGACATCTAACAAGTCGCCCAAACTAACTGCTCAATGGCATGGCTTTCATCATCGAACATTGTCCTTATGCTGAAGGCTGCGCGCCAGCAGAGGCTTAGCTCTATCGTTAGAGTGCGGCAATGATAGCGTCGGCGAATTCCGTTGTCTTTGATTCGCCGCCGATGTCGCGCGTTCTCACTTTGCCTTCCTCGAAAACCTTGAGCATCGCTTTTTCGATGCGTTCCGCCGCGTCGCGTTCGTTGATATGACGCAGCATCAGAATACTGCTTTGCAGCAGCGCCGTCGGGTTGGCGATGCCCTGTCCGGCGATGTCCGGCGCAGAGCCATGTACTGCTTCAAAGACAGCGCCCTGTTCGCCTATGTTCGCGCCGGGCACGAGGCCAAGGCCACCGACAAGTCCTGCGCAGAGATCGGAAACGATGTCACCGTAAAGATTTTCGAGCAGCATGATGTCGAACTGTTCGGGACGCATCACAAGCTGCATACACGCGTTGTCAACGATCTTGTCATCGGCTTCGATCTCCGGGTAATCTTCTGCGACTTTGCGAAAACAATCTAAGAACAATCCGTCCGACAACTTCATAATGTTGGCTTTGTGGATGGCCGTTACTTTCTTGCGATTTTCGCGCCGCGCATACTCGAAGGCAAAGCGTGCGACGCGCGTCGAAGCTTTCTCGGTGATAATCTTAATGCTTTCGACGACGCCGGGAACAACGACGTGTTCGACGCCGGAGTAAAGGTCTTCCGTGTTTTCGCGCACGACGATCAGGTCTATGTACGGGTAACGCGTCGGCACGTTCGGCAGTGTGCGGACGGGGCGCAGGTTGGCGTAAAGATCGAGAATTTTGCGCAAACCGACATTGACGCTGGTGAAGCCTTTGCCGATGGGCGTAGTGATCGGGCCTTTGAGCGCGACCCTGTTTTTTTTGATTGATTCAAGCAGTTCTTCGGGCAGTGTGTTGCCGAATTTAGCGAGCGCCTGAGCGCCTGCGTAATAGGTTTCCCATTCGACTTCGACGCCCGCCGCTTCGATGATGTGAACGACTGCGGCGGAGACTTCGGGGCCGATGCCGTCGCCCGGAATCAGTGTGATAGTATGTTTCATAAAAGAGTAGTCAGTGATTAGTGGTCGGTGGTCAGTGAAACAGGATCAGCATATTGGTCAGGAATCGTAGATTAGAAAAAGCAAAAACTTCTTTCTGACCACTGATTACCGACCACTGACCACCGCGTTGCAGCATCATACCAGCAAGTTCTCATCAATGCGAGACACAAGAATATACGGAGCGGGCGAACGGGCGACGACGGACGTGGCGTTGATCGGCGGCGGCGTGATCGGCCTCGCAATTGCACGCGCGCTTGCACGGCGACGTGTGCGCGTGACGCTTATCGAGCGCTTCGATGACTTCGGCATGGAAAGCTCGCGCGCTGCCGCAGGAATGCTTGCGCCGCAATCGGAAGCGAACGAAGCGAACGCGTTTTTTGAATTGGCGTGTGCTGGTCGAGAGCTGTATGCGAGCTTCGCCGAATCTTTGCGCGCGGAAACAGGCATTGACATCGAACTTGAAAAAACAGGCACGCTATATCTCGCTTTCACAGAGCAGGACGAAGCGGAGATTGCGCATCGTTATCGCTGGCAAAAGAAGGCGGGCTTGCCTGTCGAATGGTTGATAGCTAAGGAAGTGCGCGCGCTTGAACCGTGCGTTTCCGAACACGTCCGCGCGGCGCTGTTGTTTCCGCTCGACGTGCAGGTTGAAAACCGTCGTGTTGTGGAGGCGCTCGCGGCGTCAATTGAAAAATCAAATGTCTGTGCATTGCTCGGCACGAACGTTGAAGCATTGCGAATTACGCATGATCGCATTGAAGGCGTCGAAACTTCGCGCGGCTTTGTGCCTGCGTCAAAGGTCGTCGTAGCGTGCGGCGCGTGGACATCTTTTATTCACGCGACAAACAGCCAAGAGGAAATCGGCAGCAGCAAGGTTAGCAGTCGCGCGCACGTTGTTTCGATAAAGCCTGTGCGCGGGCAAATGCTGTGTTTTCAAGCGCAGGAAACGGCGGCGCGTCATGTGCTTTACAGTCCGCGCGGTTATCTTGTGCCGCGTCTGGACATGCGCGTGCTCGCCGGTTCGACAACTGAAGATGTCGGATTTGATAAGCGCGTGACAAACGAAGGCGTGCGCGCGATCATGAGGCACGCAAAAGAGATTGCACCACGTTTGATTGATCGAATGCAGTTGATTGAAACATGGGCGGGTTTGCGTCCATGCGCGGCGGACGAGCATCCTGTGATCGGTACGGCAACGGAAGTGAAGGGTTTGTATTACGCGACAGGCCATTATCGAAATGGAATCCTGCTTGCGCCAATCACAGGCGAACTCGTCGCGGATTTAATCTTGAATAACGTCGCCTCGCCATTGCTCGAAGCGTTTAGTCCGGCTCGCTTTCACACTGTGGGTGCGGGCGTCGGCTAATCAGTCCATAAAATAAACGCACCGCTTTCTCCGTTAACTGTTTCTCTGTTACCTATCGTTGTATCGAGATATTTATGTATGCGATCTTTTATTTATCGCGCGCACATCTGGCTGGGAATCATCGTCGCTCTCCCAGTGCTCGCATGGGCGACGAGCGGGCTGCTTTACGCTTTGCCGAATCGAGTTGAAGGCGGCAAAATCGAAAGCATTAAACCGGCGAGCGTGCGCGTCACTGCGCCGGAAGCTCTCGCGCGCGCCAATGAATTCGCCGGAAAGCAATTGCCTATCACGGCACTGACGCTTTTAATGCGCGAAGGACGTCCCGTTTATCAAGCCGTCGGCGGACTCGGCGCAAACTCTTTGCTGATTGATGCGGAAACAGGCGCGGTTAATTACACTCCGCCGCCCGGCTTCTTAACGCGCTATTTTCGACAGGCGCACTTTTATTACTTCGCTGGAAGCTGGCAGGTGTTTTTGCTTGTGTTGATGTCGGCACTCGCCGCGCTCTCGGCTGTGTCTGGCATTTATCTGAATTGGACTTGGTGGCGCAGAAAGGCACGCGCGAAAAGCTAACAATGCCGCGCACGGCTTTTATGTGTCGTCTCTCTCTTTACAACGTGCGCGGGGCAGCGCGCATCAGTTGAATGTAAGAAATATGCGGGCGAACTGAATGAAAGAGTAAAAACTATGCAGGGAATAAGTATTATTAACATCGCGATTGCTTTCGCGGGCGGTGTGCTGTCGTTCCTTAGCCCGTGCGTGCTGCCGCTTGTGCCGGGCTATGTGTCTTTGATTTCAGGCGTCAGCATTGACAGTTTGAAAAATGATGACGGCGGCGCACGCATTAACGCGAAGCGCGCCGTCATCACCAACTCGCTCGCCTTCAACGCAGGATTGTCGATAATCTTCATCGCGCTCGGCGCGGGCGCAGGCTTGATCGGCGCGAGCATTATCTCGAACCCCTGGGTGCGTATCATCGGCGGCCTCGTCATCATCGGGTTCGGATTGCAATTGATCGGGCTGCTGAAAATCGGCGCGCTCTACAAAGACACGCGCATGTTCTCGGATGAAAAGCCGCGCGGCATTTTCGGCTCGTTGACGCTTGGCATGGCTTTCGCCGCCGGTTGGACGCCGTGCATCGGGCCTATCCTTGGCGGCATCATCGGGCTTGCGGCGACAAGCGGCGGATGGCGTAGCGGATTCATACTGTCTTGCTTTTACTCTGCGGGACTCGCGCTGCCTTTTCTGTTGACTGGCTTGAGCATCAACAAATTCTTAGGTTTCTACTCGAAGTTTCGCAAGCATTTGCATAAAGTCGAAGTCGTGTCCGGCATTGTGTTGATCTTGATCGGCGGCTTGATTATGAGCAATCGCGTCACCTTGCTCGCAAGTTCAAGCGTTGCCTCGTGGCTTCCGAACGCGGAAAGTCTGGTCGAAGGCCGCTTCAACGAAACGACAACTCCGGCGGCAGTGGATAAAGCCGCTGTGGATATGAGCAAGTTTGCTCTCGCGCCTGATGTTCAATTTCAAACGCTCGACGGCAAACCGTTTCATCTTGCAGATTTGCGCGGGCGCGTTGTGCTGCTGAATTTTTGGGCGACGTGGTGCGTGCCGTGTCGCGGCGAAATTCCTGTATTCAATGCAATGCAGCGTGATCTGGAAGCGCGCGGATTAACAATCGTCGGCGTTTCAACTGCCGATACGAACGACACGGCGGAGATGATTAAAGAGTTTCAGAAAGACCTCAAACAGGATTACACTTTAGTGCTTGGCGGCGATGATGTCGGCGCGAAGTTCGGCAACGGGCCGGGACTTCCCGTCACGTATATCATTGATCGCACAGGGCGCATTCGCCAGAAGATCACCGGCGGCAAAAAGCGTGAAGCATTTGAAGCAGCCGTCACGCCGCTGCTCGATGAAACGCCTGCGACGGCTGCAAAATAGGAGTTAGATTAGCAGCGCTCGCGGCGATAGTGAACTTTATCCGCGTGACGCACGAAATGCCTTTCCCATTTAATTATTCACAAGGAGACATCCATGCTCAAAGGTATCGCACTCGCTCTCTTGATGATTGCAATCCTTCCCTTCACCTCACCCGCGCAGGAACACCCGCACGAATACGCGTCTTTTCAGGAGCGAACGATCAACTACAAGGATTGGTCGTTCAAGGATTTGAAGACGGATGCGCCGGTTAGCTTGAGTTCGCTCGCGCAGGGAAAAAAGCTTGTGATGATCGTGTACTTTGCGTCTTGGTGCCCGAACTGGCACTTTGAAGCTCCCATCGCCGCGAAGCTTTACGATAAATACAGAGCGCAGGGCTTTGAAGTCATCGGCGTCAGCGAATACGGCACGCGCGATGAAGTCTTAAAGTTCTTCGGCGCGTCGGGTGCGCCTTACACCATCGTCACCGAATCGGAAACAAGTGAAGCGCGCGATAAAACAACGCATTACAAATACCGTCAGGCGGCGGACGACAAGCGCAAATGGGGATCGCCCTTCAACGTCTTTTTAGAACCCGCGAAGCTTCAGAAGAAAGGCGACAAGCTGGCGGAAAAAGCATGGATCGTGAGCGGCGAACTAATCGAAAAGGACGCCGACGCTTTTATCAGCGCGCGCTTGAAATCAGCCGCAGATGCAAAATCAACGCGGCAATAGTGTGCGCAGAGGTAACCGTGCATGAGCAACGAAGAGTTACAAAGCAAGATGGAGTTCATCGTCAATCAGCAGGCGCAGTTTGCAGCGAATTTTCAGAAGCATGAAGAAGCTCAGGCGAAGGCTGACGAGCGTGCCGACAAGCGTTTGGCGCGATTGGAGCGCGTTGTTAAACTGATAATCCGCACGGGCGCACGCGAACGCAAAGACTTCCGCGAACGCTACGCCGCACTGCTGGATTCACAGATCAAAACCGAAGACACGGTGCGCGAACTATCAGCAAAAGTTGACCAGACATCAGCAAACGTCAGCGAGCTGTCAGTCACCGTGAGCGAGTTATCAGCCACCGTTACTGCGACATCAGCCACCGTTACTGCGACGTCGGCAACCGTCAGCGAATTATCAGCCACCGTTGGTGCGATGTCGGGGCGCGTCGGCGATTTGACGGACGGACTCAAGGCAACGAGAGAGCTTACGGAGCGCAACAGCGAGGCGATTCAGGCACTCACGCAAATCGTCGGGCGAATCGCGCAGAAGAACGGCGATGGTGCGTGAGAAGCAACTAAAGCGCGCGGCTTTTAGTTGATAACGTCCGGCCATTCGTCCGGCGTCGTGAATGGAATCGGTGAAGCGTGATGCACGATCATGTGCCACACGCCAGACGCGCGGCGAAAGATGTTGGTGGCCTGCGCCGCCGCTGCCGCCAACCCTTCATCCGTCATCAAAGAAATCGTCTCCGAGCACACGACCCACGCGACATCGCCAATGATTGTGATGTGCTCGTTGCTTGCGGCAATTGACATCGGGTTCGGCGCGCTGAAGATCATTATCCAACTTTCGCGTATGCGCTCGTAGCCGTAGATCGCTTCGCGTCCCGGATGCACGCAGACTGCGCTCGCATCATTCATCCACACTTCGTCCATTCCGTCTATATCAAGCGCGGACATCGCGCCATAAAATCGCTCGTTGGCCTCGCGCACGCGCTGCTCATCGGACATCTCTCGTCTCCTGCTTTACCAAATTTAATTTTAGCGCGAGGCACTATCATATCTCTCTTATCCAGCACTTGCATCTGAGGCTATCCAAATTTTGTTTGTCGGCGGCACAGTGTTTCTGGCAAACTGCCGACAACTGCTGTTAAGATGGCGGGCTTTTGGATTGATCGAATTCCGGTTCATCACTTTAGACCTTTATGAAACTTAAGATATTTTATCACGGTCATTGTTTCGACGGCGTCGCGTCTGCTGCCGTCTTCACGCGTTTTTACCGCGCGCGCATTAACAAAGATGCCGAAGTAACCTATATAGGCTTGCTTCACCGTCAGGGCGCGCTCTTTGATGAAGTGATGTTCGACGCGGAAGAAAATGCTATCGTAGATTTCAAATATTCCGCGTCGCCGCGTTTGACTTGGTGGTTCGATCATCATCAATCCGCTTTTCTCACGCCGGAAGATGAAGCGCATTTTCGCGCAGACACGTCGGGCAAAAAGTTCCTCGACACGACGCGCAAATCCTGCACGGAATACATCGCCGACATCGCCGCCACACGTTTCGATTTTCAAGATGCTTCGCTTGAATCGTTGATTCATTGGGCGCACACGATTGACGGCGCATTTTATGAATCGCCCGCGCAGGCCGTCGAACTAATCGAACCCGCGCTGCAATTGATGCAAGTAATCGAAGCCGAACCCGATGATGCCGTGATCGAAGAAATCATACGCGATTTAACAACCGGGACGCTCGACGAAGTCGCTAATAGTGAAGAAGTGCAACGCCGCTTTCGCCCGATTCTCGCGCAACATCGCGCGACGCTTGAAACAATCCGGCGCAAAGCTGCTTATGCAAACGGCGTGGTGCAATTTGATTTGATTGAAGATGGATTGGAAGGCTTCAACAAATTCATTCCGTACTATCTCTATCCGCAGGCGACTTACTCCGTCGCGCTCACGCGCGGCACGCAGCGCACGAAAATCTCTGTCGGCTCAAACCCTTGGAGTCCCGTCCCGCGCGCACACAACATCGCATCCATCTGCGAACGCTACGGAGGCGGCGGCCACGCAGTCGTCGGCGCAGTCTCCTTCGGCCCCGATGATGTTGAAAAGGGACGCGCGGCGATGCGCGAGATCGTTGCGGAATTGTCAGGTGACGTTGAGATGCAAACTCGATAATGCTAGAAATTGAGCTGCCGCCCGCGAACAGCCTTTAACCTGAAGGAGAGAGAAGATTGAATGATAAGCACGCAATTTGGCAGTCGGCTGTAAAGCTTGTCTGGCGCAATACGTTAGAAGGAGATCCGCTTGCCAGCAGACAAGGCTGCTTCAATTAACTCCTGCATCTGAATTCTAAATTCTTCGACATAAGCTTGCATCTTCTCATCAGAAGCAGCAAATTCAGCGAGCACATTTAATTCAGCTTGCAGACCTGACACGTCTTCTAAAGAAAGGTAATCGCCCGCGTGACTTCCGCTGTAAAGAACCTTCTCAAGAAGAATCGGGAGCTTTTCAGATTCCCTTTTCAATTCCTCGCGTAACAAGCCTACAAGAGCAATGTTCCCGATATAATGATGCTGCGAAATTCCATCTTCATGCTCACACGCGCTCTCACGAAGCCAAGTATCGAAAACTAACAAAACATCCAAGTCCTCGCTCTTGTAATCAAGACTGCCGTCAGGAGCAACATAGACTAATGAGGAATTAGGCGGCGGCTCTTTCAGCCTGCCGCTTTCAAAACAATTGCAATATACAGTTGCATCAAGACCCATAACTCAATTTGCGCTGAATTTGTTTTATACTTCAACGCGCCATCAATGCTTCGATCTCCTGTGCCTGCTTCGGAACTTTGCTGGTGAGCACGCGATTGCCGTCTGCTGTGATGAGCACGTCGTCTTCGATGCGGACGCCGATGCCTAAATATTTTTCGGGTACGTTCTCTGTGTTCGGCGCGATGTAGAGGCCGGGTTCGATGGTGACGATCATGCCCGCTTCCAGTTTGCGCGGTTCATCGTTCATGTGGTAAAGGCCGACGTCATGCACATCCATACCAAGATAGTGACCGATGCCGTGCATGTAGAATTGTTTGTATTTTCCTTCTTCAATCAACTTCTTCACATCGCCCTGCAAGAGTCCGAGGCGCACCATGCCTTCGGTTAAAAGTTCGATTGAGTGCGTCTTTAATTCTTCGAGGCTGACGCCGGGACGCGCGCGTTTGATGCAACTGATTTCCGTTTCGAGCACGAGGTCGTAGATGTCTCGTTGCGGTTGTGTGAAACGCCCGTTGACGGGGAAGGTGCGCGTAATGTCGGAAGCGTAGCCTTTGTATTCCGCTCCCGCGTCGAGCAAGAGTAGATCGCCGTCGTGTAGTGGAGCATCGTTGCAGACGTAGTGAAGTATAGTGGCGTTGACTCCGCCGCCGATGATTGAATTATAAGAGGGAGCGGACGCGCCGTTTTTGCGGAAGAGATATTCGATGAGCGCTTCGATTTCGTATTCGTTCATGCCGGGACGCGTCTGCTTCATCGCTTCGACGTGCGCTTCGGCGGCGATGTCTGCGGCGCGCTGCATGATCTGGATTTCCACGTCGGTTTTGATAAGACGTATTTCATGAAGAATAACACCGACATCAACGATGGCCTGCGGCGCGACGATGCCTTGGCGTCCAAGCGCGCGCAAAACGGCGATATCTTTGATAATCCGCGCATCGAGTTCCGTGTCGCCTGCGCCGATTGGGTAGTAAAGCTTTTTTGCGCCGGTTAGTAGTTCGGCGAGTTTTGATTGAAACTCTTCAATCGGATAAGCGGCGTCGGCTCCGTGAGTGTTGCGTGCGCCTTCGACTCCGGCGCGTCGCCCTTCCCAAGTCTCTTTGACTGGATCGCGCGGGCGCACAAAGAGCGTGTACTTATGTTCCTTCGCAGGACTGATGACGGCGATGCTTTCTGGTTCGTCGAAGCCTGTCAAATAATAAAAGTCGGAATTTTGCCGGTAGCGATAATTCGTATCGTTCGAGCGCATGACTTCGCGTGCGCTCGGTATAATGGCGATGGAATTAGCGTCCATGCGTTGAATGAATTCAGCGAGTTGCGGGCGTGGCATGATAATTTCTCCTTGTGGCATCAGCGATTGCACAAACAAAGTGGGTCGGGCGCGCACATTGTAACCGAGACGCGCCCCTAGTTGTAACGTATTTCGTTTTCCGTTACAGACGCTTTCAAGCGATAATCAACGAAGCGGAGAAAAGTGATGATCGCACAAGTTTCAAAAGATGCGTTGACGCATGAAAGCACACATGAAAACTTCCTTGTGTCCTATGATCCGGCGACGGGCGACGAGATAGGACGCGCACGCTTAACTTCCGCTGAAGAAGTATTGCGCGCCGTCGAACGAGCACGCGCGGCACAACAGGCGTGGAGCAAATTAACGTTTGCGGAACGCGGTCGCATTGTGCTGCGCGCGAGAAAAATCATCCTCGAAGAAATGGACGAACTTGCGCTGCTCATTTCCAGAGAAACAGGCAAGCCGCAAGCCGAAGCGTTGGCGATGGAGATTGTGCCGACGCTCGATCTAATGCAATTCTTTGCGCGCCGCACACATCGTTTGTTGCGCGATGAGAAAATCGACATAGGGCAGTACGGTTTGATGGGACGCACGTCGCGCATCGTTTATAAATCTCTCGGCGTCGTCGGCATAATCTCGCCTTGGAATTTCCCATGGGCGATTCCCTTGGGCGAAGTTGTGACGGCGTTGATGGCGGGCAACATGGTGATATTGAAGCCAAGTGAATTAACGCCGCTCACGGGACTCAAAATCGGTGAGGCGTTTGCGCGCGCAGGATTGCCGGATGATGTCTTGCAGGTTGTGACGGGCGACGGCGCGACGGGCGCAGCGCTTGTCGAAGCCTCTGTTGATAAAATCATGTTCACGGGCAGCGTCGCAACGGGCAAGCGTGTGGCAATCGCGGCGGCGAAGAATCTCACGCCCGTCGTGCTCGAACTCGGCGGCAAAGACCCCATGATCGTGTTGGAAGATGCAAACGTAGAGCAGGCCGCGAGCGCCGCCGTGTGGGGCGCATTCAGCAATGCGGGGCAGGCGTGCGCGTCAATCGAAAGATGTTACGTGCATAAAAGCATCGCGCAGGAATTTACGACGCGTGTTGTTGAGAAGGCGCGCGCTCTTCGTCAAGACATCGGCACGCGCGAAGGCACGGACATCGGCGCGATGTCGAGCGAGGGGCAGTTACAGATTGTCGAGGAACACATCAGCGATTCAGTATCGAAGGGTGCGCGTGCGCTTGTGGGCGGCAATCGCACAAAGAATCTGGCGGGTGCTTTTCACGAACCGACGGTGCTGGCGGGCGTGAATCACACGATGTTGGTGATGCGTGAGGAAACGTTTGGCCCCGTGCTGCCTTTAATGACATTCGAGACGGAAGATGAAGCCGTCAAACTCGCTAACGATAGCGTGTACGGTCTGACGGCGAGCGTGTGGACGAGAAACATTAAACGCGGTAAACGCATCGCGGAGCGCATCGAAGCGGGAACGGTGATGGTCAACGAAGTGCTCTACACGCACGGCATCGCGCAGACGCCTTGGGGCGGCGTTAAGCAGAGCGGACAGGGGCGCACGCACGGGCGTCTGGGTTTACTGGAACTCGTCACCGCACAGCACATACACGTTAATCGCCTCACGAACATCGGCGATTTATGGTGGTTCAATTACACGCCGCGCGCCGCACATTTGTTTCGCGGCTTCGCCAAACGTTTCGCTACCGGATCAGCGCTGCAAACCTCATTGATTTTGCCGCAAATTATTCGCCGGTTTTTCGAGCGCAGGAAATAGGCTAATTGACGCTAAATTTCCCCTTTGATAATGATCCTAAATGGTATATGCTGCCAAGTCTCAAATCGGTAGCAATAATTCTTGCAACTATTTTGAGCATCCTTGCCGTAAAATTGCTCGCAATCTTCAAGGCATTTGGTCAAATAAGATTCTGTTCATAGAGTCGCGTCATTAGTAATGTGCGGACGCTTCTTTTTCTTCAACGGTTGAACGATCAGGTTACGAACGAGCAGGGGATTTATATTAGTCAAGGCATTATTTATGCACACCCCCGTAACGGAGGCTGCCATTATACGCGCTGCCGCCACCTCGTAAACCATTAACCCTTTGGAGGCTACATGAAGAAAGTTTTTGCATTGCTTTTTGCAACCGCGCTGTGCGCAATTTGTTTTCTACCCAAGCTGGCCTTTGCCCAGGGCAATAGGCCGGAAGTTAGCCGAGCCGTCAAACACGACGTCTCGCTGCCACTGCGACAGATTGAACCGATCAGGCCGGGACTCGAAAAGGGAGAACCGCGTGAGCATCCAGTTAAGTCAATCCCGCAGCCGGAACAAAGCACTGCGCGCGTGAAAGACACAGCTTTGCAAGCGTCAACGGCAGGCTCGCCATCCGTTGCTATTTCAGCCACGCCGACGAGTTTTGACGGCGTCGGTATTCCTAACTACGGCGTCAACGCTGCCCCGCCCGACACCAACGGCGCGATGGGCGCAACGCAATACGTTCAGTGGGTCAACGAAGCCTTCGCGGTTTACACGATTGACAGAGTCACAGGCACTGCAACGCTCGCCTACGGGCCAGCCAACGGCAATACCCTGTGGAAAGGTTTCGGCGGCGGCTGCGAATTCAACAACGACGGCGATCCCATCGCGCAGTATGACAAGGCGGCTAATCGCTGGGTGATGACGCAATTCTCAGTCACCAATCCGAGAACATACGGCTATTTGCAATGCGTCGCCGTTTCGCAAACTTCGGATGCCACCGGCGCGTACAATCGCTACGCATTCTCTTACGCAAATTTTAATGACTATCCGAAAGTGGGAGTCTGGCCGGACGGCTATTATGTGACGTTCAATAGTTTTAGAAACGGGCGCACATTTGTCGGCGCGACCGTTTGCGCTTATGACCGCGTCAAGATGATTGCCGGACTACCTGCGACACAACAGTGCTTTCAAACCAGCACCAGCTACGGCGGATTGTTGCCTTCCGACTTGGACGGTGCAGTCGCGCCTCCGACGGGTTCGCCTAACTTCGTTCTAAACTTTGGTGCGAACTCGCTCAACCTCTGGAAATTTCACGTTGATTGGACAAACTCCGCTAACTCGAAATTCACAGGGCCGACCAACATTCCCGTTGCAGCCTTCAGTCGCGCTTGCGGCGGCGGAACCTGTATTCCGCAAATCGGAACGACACAGCAGCTCGATTCGCTCGGCGACAGATTGATGTATCGCTTAGCCTATCGCAATTTCGTTGACCATGAATCGCTCGTCGTGAACCATTCGATTGCGGCTGGCACCAGCGTCGGCGTCCGTTGGTATGAATTGCGCAGCCCGAACGCCACGCCAACTGTTTTCCAACAGGGAACCTTTGCGCCCGATTCCAGTTATCGCTGGATGGGCAGCGCCGCGATGGACAAAGTCGGCAACATAGGGCTTGGCTACAGCAGATCGAGCGGCAGCCAGTATCCTTCGGTTTATTTCACTGGGCGCGTGCCAACCGATCCCGCCGGTACGTTACAAGCTGAAACCAACATCTGGGGCGGCTCCGGCTCACAACTGGCGACTCTTTCCCGTTGGGGAGACTACAGCAGTTTGAGTATTGATCCGGTTGACGACTGTACCATGTGGTACACGACCGAATACTTAAAGAGCAGCGGCACATTCAATTGGAGCACACGCATCGGCAGCGTTAAATTCGCAAGCTGCCAATAAGCAAATTGCTTCGGCAAATGAATAACTAAAAAGATAGGCCGCACGTAAGCTTTTACGCGCGGCCTATCTTTTGCTAGAATCACATTCCTAAACAGATGAAACGTTATCTTCCCTTTATCATCATCACCGCCGTGCTGATTGCTGCCATCGGTGTCGCAGTCTTTATGTTTCGTTCAGCCTCGACACCGCAACCGCATCCGATTGATCCTGCAACTCCTTCGACAGTGACCTACACCGGAGCGCCCGGAGCTGAGCCGCCGCATGTGAGAGGCGCGCAGCAGCAGAGCGAGGCAGGAGCAAACGGCGCGGTAGTCACGCTCGAAGAGTTTGGCGATTTTCAATGCCCGCCGTGCGGCCTGCTATATCCCGATCTGAAAAAAATTGAACATGACTATGGCACGCGGCTTCGCGTCATCTTCCGGGAATCTCCGCTCGCGTCAATGCACAAGAACGCTTTCGATGCGGCGCGCGCCGCCGAAGCCGCCGATCTTCAAGGTAAATTCTGGGAAATGCACGACAAGCTCTACGAAACGCAGGCGGCATGGAAAGACGCCGCACCCGCGCGCCCGATTTTTATTTCTTACGCACGCGCGCTCGGTTTAGATGTTGAACGCTTCACGCGCGACATGGACGGGCAGATTGCCAACTCGCGCATTCTGCTTGATATGAAACGCTACGATTCGCTTGGCGGTAAAGGCACTCCGACGATCTTCATTAATAACCGCGAACTGGATGCCGCCAATATGACGCCGCAGGGACTTCACGCAGCGATTGACGCAGCACTCGCCGGTAGTAGCAACAAATGAACGCCGCGCGAAATCACACGCCAGCGGTTCGGACAAAAGCGCCAACCGCAACCACGCAGCCGACTTCAAGCGCGTCGCGTCACTACATTCCCGCGGCCATTCTCTCGCTCGCCGGACTCATTGATGCAACCTATTTAACCATCGAACATTTGACTGGACGTAGCGTTCGCTGCACCATCTCCGGCGGATGCAACGAAGTTCTGCAAAGCGCTTACGCGAAGATCGGCGCTGTTCCAACCGCCGCTCTCGGCGCGCTCGCTTACTTTACAGCCTTTAGTCTTGCCACACTCATCGTCTTCGGCTACACACGCGCACACGCACCGCTTAACATCCTTGTCGCGCTGATGCTCGCCGCATCTTTAGGTCTCTTGTTCGTGCAGGCTTTTGTGCTTCACGCCTTCTGCGAATTTTGTTTGCTGTCAGCCGCGATTACGATCCTGTTATCAGCAGTCGTGTTCACCGCGCGATTAAAATATTCTTAACGCCCGCTCAATTCTTCTTGGCTCGCTTGGGATACTTAACGCGAAGGAATCGTTTCGCACGCGCTCTTGCGTTCATCGCCGCGAAGCTTTTAGGATGGTTTTCTACGATTGAGTAAAAGTTATTTGCAATTGTTTAGGAAGGCGTTAAACTAACTTGCTCGGAAATTTCATTCGCGCGCGTGAACACAAACTCGCGCAGCGTGACAAAAATAGAATTGTGCGCCCGTTTGAATGGGGCGCGTCCTTCGTCGCAAACGACACGAACAACGACGATGAGTCGCGCCATTTCATCGCGCAGTACACGCAGGAAATACTACAGCGAAGCGAAGAGTTTTACGCGCTGCCTTCCATTAAAGATTACAAACTCGCTGGCGATCAACTCACTTGGACGAGCGCCGTGCAGACTTCCTCTGCGGAAAACAATCTCGTCCATGCGCGCTTTTTCCCCGCGCTCGCTCCTAAAGGAAACGAAAAGGTTAAGCGACCGTCGCGCGCCGTCATCGTGCTGCCGCAGTGGAACGCAGACAGCCAGAGTCACGTCGAACTCTGCCGCCTACTCAATCGTTTCGGCATCAGTGCGCTGCGTTTGACGTTGCCATTTCACGAAGCGCGCCGCCCGCCCGAACTCGAACGCGCGGATCATCTCATCAGTTCAAACATCGGGCGCACAATTCAATCAATGCGTCAGGCTGTCTTGGACGCGCGCGCCGCCATCACATGGCTGAAAGAGCAACGCGGTTTTGAGCGCATCGGCATCATCGGTACGAGCATCGGATCGTGCGCAGGTTTTCTCACCTTCGCGCATGACGAACGCCTTGATGCAGCGGTTTTTAATCACGTCTCCGGTTATTTCGCAGACGTAACGTGGCACGGTATCTCGACACAGCATGTCCGGCAGGGCTTCGGCGATGAAGTAACGCTCGACGAACTGCGCGAATTCTGGCTGCCGATCAGCCCCGTGCCCTACATTCCGCGACTCTTGAAGATACGCCCGCGCCCGATGCGCTTTATCGCCGCGCGCCACGATTTAACTTTTCCGGCGCATCTCACACGCGACGTGATCGCGGAAGTCAAACGACACAACATTCCGATTGATGTCGCGTGGCTTCCGTGCGGCCACTACACGAGCGGCGAAGCCCCTTGGAAATATCTTGACGGCTGGAAGATCGTCACGTTTATCCGAAAGCATTTATGAACGGCGAAGATTGAACGGCTTATCAAAACTCAAGTTTCTTGGATAGCTTTATTATCAAAGCTTTTCGATTCTTCAATTTCTTTAACTCTTCGCCCGAGCATCTCTTCGACGCGATTTTCAAGCACGACACCGGGCGAGTAGTTTTCTAACTGCAAGAAATGCTCTGCCGCTTTATCGAGTGCAGACTGCGGCACAAGGCCGACGATTTCGCTTCCCGCGATTCGCACACCCTCACGCAACGCTTCGCGCGCGACAGCTTCAAAAGCCTGATGCAATCCCGTCACTTCCGGGTTCACCAGATTCATTGAAACCTGCGCCAGCCCGCGTGAACGAAGTTCAAGCCCAAGCGCCTTTAAGTAAGGCAAACCGCCATCCCGCGCCCGCACCACACGCGCAATCCGCCGCGCAATCTCCACATCGTCCGTCAGCAAATTAATGTTATAGGCAATCAAAGAAGGCCGCGCTCCGATAATCACAGCGCCCGCACTCTCATGCACGCGCGCCTCACCGACATCCGGCGCACGCTCTGCGACTGTGCCGATCTCTTCGCGCAACTTTTCAAATCCGCCGCGCCGCACATCCGCCAGATTCACACGCTCCGGCCTCTTTGCCGCGCGCTCATAAAAGTAAACCGGAATCCCAAGCTCCCGCGCAATCCGCTCACCCGCCGCGTGCGCCAATTCCACGCATTCCTCCATTGAGACACCACGCACCGGCACAAACGGCAACACGTCCAGCGCCCCAACGCGCGGATGCGCACCAACATGCTCACGCAAATCAATGGACTCCGCCGCACACGCACACACACGCACCGCCGCCTCAACACTCCGCTCCGGCGCACACGCAAACGTAATCACCGAACGATTGTGATCCGCGTCCATGTGCGTGTTAAGCACCACAGCACCCGCTGCTTCAGCCACCGTTACCAGACGCTTTATAGTTTCAACTTTGCGCCCTTCACTGAAATTCGGCACGCATTCAACGAGACGATTCATAATCTCACCAAATCAAAAGAAGCTGGGGTTTAGTTCCCTTGCAAAGCAGATTCGCCTTGCGCACTGCATACGCCGGAGTGTCGGATTTCCAAATAATTGGATTAATGCTGCAATTCGTTGGATAAAAGGCGGCATGAATGTCGCTCTCCATAGTTGAAACTTAAGGAAAGATTACTGTTACCGACGCCTAATGTGAATGGCATAATATTTGCTGATTTGCATCATTGTCTAACCCACATTTGTTTGAGTGGTATCTCAGCGTGTAGCGCTCAAGCCACTAGAGCATATAGTAAATCTTAAAACAACTAGGAAGAGAGTCAATACATGAAGATAAAAGCATTAGTTCTCGTGGCTCTGCTGCTCAGCCTTTCGCTAACAGCTTTCGCACAGACCAGCCGTGGAACAGTTACGGGTACAGTAACCGATCCGAGTGGAGCAGTCGTTTCCGGCGCGACGGTTGATTTAACAAACAAAGATACTAATCAAACACGCACCGCCACCTCAAACGACGCGGGCGTGTATCGCTTCGACGCCGTCGATCTGGGTAATTACGATCTGACGATTAAATCCGGTGGATTTAAGCCCGTGACGAACGCTGGCATCATAATTCAAGCGAACCAGACCGTGACGGTTGATTCGCAATTGGAGGCCGGAACTGAGGCGGTCACGGTTGAGGTTAATGCTACGGCTGGAGAGCTTTTGCAAAGAAGCGAACCGGTGCGCGGCGGCAACTTTGAAACGCGGCAGGTGACGCAGCTTCCCTCAATCGGACAAAACCCGTATGATCTTGGAAGGCTTCTTCCCGGCGTAGCCACAACGCCCGGCAGCAATCAATTTGGCAACAGCGCGCAATTCTCCATCAATGGGCAACGACCACGCGGCAATAATTACTTAATTGACGGCGTAGAGAACAACGATATTTCCGTCACCGGGCCGGCTGTTACGCCTTCCAACGAAGACGCCGTCGCCGAGGTCTCCATTCAGACGGGTCTCTTTAGTGCTGAATTTGGCCGTGCGGGTGGCGGCGTGTTCAATAGCATTACTAAGTCCGGTACTAACAAGTTTCACGGCACATTGCTCGAACGCTATCTGTCCCAGCGCTTCAACGCTACCAATAACTCCGACGCGCTGTCAGGCTTCACGCGACCTCCGGTCTTTAATGAAAATATTTTCGGAGGAACCGTCGGCGGCCCGCTTCCGTTGCCGCGCTTTGGCGAAGGTGGTTCTGCCGTTAGGTCAGGCAAAGATCGTACGTTCTTTTTCTTCGGCCTTCAGTTTGATCGCTTCCGATCAACGGCCAATTTCGGGCCGTTTCTCTTGCCGACAACCGCAGGACGTGCACGACTGCAACAACTCTTCCCAACCGGCACTAACCCACGTGTCGATCTTTTCTTGAGATCGTTCGCTGGTTCTAACGGTGTGTCCAGCCCGACGAACATCGCGCTTGGGAACGATCCGGTGACCGGTGCTAATCGCGGGTCGATTGAATTTGGGCAAATCGGTGTTACGCAAGCGCAAGTCCAGAATTCACGAAACTATGTTATCCGTGTTGACCATAACATCAATGCGAAAGAGATTCTTGCCTTCCGCTATTTGGCCGACTCTACTGTGCTAACGCCAAACAGTGTTAACGCGCCCGGATTCTTCTCAAACTTTAGCGGCCCGTCACGAAACTTTCTGGCGACACTGACATCCGTCTTGACTCCCAGTTTTACCAATGAATTTCGCTTCTCTTACGGGCGAATTGCTTTTGAGTTTCCGATTGCGCCGGATGCTAATCCACTAGCATTCACTCAGCAGAACATTAGCATTGCAGGAGTCATTTCAACTCCCGGGGTGACTGGAACAATCGGTATCGCAACGAACCTACCGCAGTTTCGCCGGGCTAATAACTATCTTTTCCAAGACACGGCATCGTACCTATACGATAAGCACACCTTCCGTTTTGGAACTGAATTGTTGAAGCAATCGGCTCTGCAACGTCCGCCGTTCAATGAACGCGGCTCGTTTACTTATCTTGCCGGTGGAGGCTTCACGGGATTTGCAAACTTTGTTGATGACTTTAGCGGTTCCAGAGGTAGCACTAACCGTAACTTTGGCACTCCTGAATACAATCCGAGTCTTTTCCGCCAAAGCTACTTCTTCCAAGATACCTACAAGACTACTCCGAACTTAACACTAACGTTAGGATTGCGGTATGAGAATTTCGGCCAACCGGCGAATACTGCGTTCCGTTTCCCAGCATTTGCGGGCTTTGATCCGGCTCAGTTCTTTGTGCCAAATAGAGTAAACCGCGATAACAACAACTTCGGCCCGATTGTCGGATTTGCGTATACGCCGTCCTCTAAATCTGGTCTGTCCAACAGATTGTTCGGTGATGGTCGGACAGTTTTCCGTGGTGGATACCAAGTCTCCTACGATACGTTCTTCAATAATTTACTTTCCAACATTGCTGCCGATTCTCCGAATACGCAATCAACGACTTTCACCGGCGCTTCAACGGGTCGCGGAACAGCGAATCTCTCGGCTAATTTCCCGGCCACACCGCGCACGCCGTCTCCGCTTGATGCTCAAGGCAATGTTTTTGATCCGAATATTCGGAATCCCTATACGCAACGCTTCTCGCTAGGTTTCCAGCGAGATATCCGCGCGATCAATTCGGTGCTGGATGTCTCTTACGTCGGTTCATTGGGCCGGAAGCTTTTCAATACGGCGGAGCTTAATCCATTCACCGCCAGCGGCAATCGCTTATTCCCGGCTCTAGGCATCAGAAGAAGCCGAAGGAGCGGCACCAATTCTAATTACAACTCCTTGCAGGGCAAGTTGAGCAAGCGCCTTTCGCAGGGGTTTCAGTTCACCGCTTCGTATACCTACTCGAAATTTATCGATCAGGTTAGCGAAGTTTTTGCGACCGGCAGTACCGGTACGTCCTTCTCATCTGTGCCTCAATATCTGGGCGGCTTCAGATTTGATCGAGCGGTATCTGACTACGACCGTCCGCATCAATTCGTTCTCAGTTCGGTCTATGATCTTCCGAGTCCGAAGTCTGGAATTCTCAGACAGGTATTCGGCGGTTTCCAAATTGCTGGAATCTACTCAATTCGATCCGGCAATCCGTTCACGATCCTTAACGGACTTGATCGGAATGGCGACGGGAACGCCAATGACCGTCCTGATCTAGCCAACCCGAACGCGCCGCACAACACGCGCGCGCAAATTGAGACACGAACCGCCGCACCCGGCTTCGTTCCGTGCGCGACAGGATTCTTCAATCCCGATATTGGAGGGCCTAATGGAACATGCGTGACACGCAATGACGTATACGTTGTGCAGGTAGCAGCCAATACTGAACCCGGCGGAATTCCCGGACCGGGCACGCTCGGGCGTAATACGGAGCGCACCGAGATTACTAACAACCTTGACATGAACTTCTTCAAGAATTTCTATATCAAGGAAGGCAAAAGGCTGGAATTCCGCTTCGAGGCGTTCAATATCTTTAACCATCCGCAATTTACGAATCCGCCTAGCCGCAATGTGTCGACCTCAGGGCCCGGACAATTCGTAAACTTCAACTTGACGAATGGTACAGCAAGAACCGGTCGCGTGGCGGTTAAGTTTATCTTCTAAAGTTTTCAGAGCTTGTAGCTGAAGGTAGGGAATCATTAATTCAACTTCCTGCCAGTGACTGAATAGCTTTAGACCAACAACTTTTGGCGGAGTCGAAACTTATAAGTTTCGACTCCGCCAACTTATTTTCAGTAAGGCCAGCGCAATAGTTTTTGGACTCTAAAAAGAAACGCACAATAAATTAGCCCTCATAGTTTCACCACTTCAAACTCAAACTGTAATTCTTTACCACGAAAAAGACCGCTTAGATAGTGCTCCCAGAAACGGCGCGTGAAGCGCAGGCAGGGCAAGCGTTGATCCAGATTAACGATGAATTCGAGGCCAAGTACGCGCCAGAGATTAAGGAGTGTGACGTGGGTGCGAATGGGTTTCAATTTAACGTCCGTGTAGAAGGCGAAGAGTTGACGATCTGGGATAAAGTTTTGGAAGGAGTAGCTATTGAGGTGATTGCGGTGCGTGAGGTCGTTAGGCCAGTCGGGGTTGGTGTAGTGCGGGGTAAGGATTTTGATGTGCCCGCCGGGTTTGGTGATGCGGTAGAGTTCTGTGATGAAGGCCGTCGGGTCTGGGACGTGTTCGATGACGTGATAGCTTACGATTTCATCGAATTCGTTGTCGGGGAAAGGATAGGGCACGATGCCTAGATCGTGGATGATGTCGGCGTCTGTGTCTGGATTAATGTCGATGCCGATAGCGCCGGGATGTTTGTTGCGCCCGCAACCAACGTCTAGAATTTTTTTACCGGGAGCGTTCAAGCTAGTACCTTGTCAGGTTAGTCTTTAGATTGCACTTTGTCGTAGTGGCGACTCAGTTTCTCTCTGGCATTTGCGATGGAGAACTGCCATTGGACTTTGATTGCCAACTCGTTTCGTTCTTTGACA
>JAABUR0100001283.1_pt1 | contig 46096 bp, 46 predicted proteins | sample 5560091 | NCBI WGS metagenome assembly JAABUR01 (sample SAMN10711879, study PRJNA513375) | rock metagenome | isolation source: Antarctica rocks | place: Antarctica: Victoria Land, University Valley sud | reverse complement strand
GATCGAACACGACGGACGAGTTGCACAGGGGGCAGTACGTGACCGCGATCGGCCGGTTGCCGAGCTCGTCGTTGGCGATCTCGTGCCAGATCTGGATCGGGTATGCCCGCGCCTGGTCTCCCACCTCCACGACGAGCACGGGCTCGCGGTCCTCGAGCCAGGCATCGGCCTCTTCCTGGGAGGTGGGCTTGGGGTCGTCGATCGGCGGTATACCGTCGCGGGGCGGGCCCCCGCTCTGGAACTCCGGCAGCGCAACCGTGGTCTTGGAGAAGTCGGTCTTCCACCCGGCCTTGCTTATGCGCAGTGGCTGCGACCCATCGCCTTCACCGGACCCGGCGCCGGGTTGTTCCGATCCGCCGCATCCGGCGACGCCGGCGGCGACGATCACCAGGAGCGCGGTGACGCGCCGGAGGTTGGTCGTGAGGAACATCGGCATCAGTGGTAGAGGCCGATGCCGGCGAGCAGCCCCACCAGGCCCGCGCAGACGAGGAAGAAGCCGACCGCGAACAGCAGATGGTGAACGTCCGAGGCGCGGCGCCGGGGCCAGCTCAGAGCGCCCAGCGCCAGGCCGGTGCTGGTCATCAGCGCGCCCGCAGCCACCGGGACCAGCTCAGACATCGTTGAAGAAGTTCAGGCCCAGGCCGTCGAGGAAGCGCTGGGCTTCGATGTTGAGCTGAAACAGCTCACCGGTCCAGATCAGCACGCCCATGACGATCAGCACCGCGCCGCCGGTGGCCATGATCAGCGGGTAGTGGCGCTTGACCACGGCGAACGCCTCGGTCATCGTGGAGAACGCCACCGCAGTCAGGAGGAACGGGATCGTCAGGCCGGCGGAGTAGAACACGAGCAGCAGCGCTGCCCGCCCGGTGGACTCCGTGAGCGCCGCGGCGCTGAGGATCGCCCCCAGGGTCGGGCCGACGCACGGCGTCCAGGCCACCGCGAAGGCCGCACCGGCCACCACCGGCCCCCCGCGGCCGGCTCGGGTCATCAGGGCGTCCACCCGCCATTCGCGGTTGAGCCTGGTCACCAACAGCGCCGACATGAGGAAGACCCCCATCACGACGATCAGCCCGCCCGACACCTTCTCGAGCAAGTCGCGGTTCTCGTTGAGGGTCCCGCCGAGGCTGGTGGCGGTTAGGCCCAGGGCGATGAAGATCGCCGAGAAGCTGGCCACGAACAGCAGGCTGGGCCCGAGCACCTTGCGCACGGGCGCCCTCTCGAGCTCGACCGCCGAGACGCCGGTCACAGCCGACAGGTAGCCGGGCACGAGCGGGAGCACGCAGGGAGACAGGAACGACACGAGGCCCGCGAACAGCGCGGCGAGGATGCCAACGCCTGCCGCGGGATCGGCGACGCTAACCCCTCTTGCCCAGCGCGAACTGCTCGATGTCGCGGTTGAGCAGTTCCTCGTTGGCGTAGGCCCCGATCTTCACGTTGACCACCTCGCCCTTCTCGTCGATGAAGAAGGTGGTGGGCCAGGACGTGCCACCGCCGAGCGAGGCGGAGACGGACGCGTCGGGATCGAAGACGCTGGGGATCCCGAAGGGGAGCTCCTGCAGGAATCGCTCGGCGTCGCCCCGGTCGTCCTGGGCGTCGAGGCCCAGGAACGCGACACGGTCGCGGTAGCGGGTCGCCGCAGAGCGGAAGAAGGGGAACTCGAAGCGGCAGCTCGCGCACCATGACGCCCATTGGTTGACCACGACCGGATGGCCACGGAGCTCACCCAGGCGGTCCCGGAAAGCGTCCGCGCCGTCACCGACGATCGTGTCGGCGTCCTTCACGTTGGCCGCCAGCTTGGCGGGCAGGCCGGCCGTGGAGGGCGCCAGCGGCTTGGGCTGCGGTGTCGCCTGGGCGCCACCTTCGGACTCGCTCGAGCCGCCGCAGGCGGCCAGCACGACAGAGAGGACGGCAACCAGGACGAGGACGGCGGTACGGGGCATCGAGTCGGCTCCTTCGGAGAGGGGCCTTGTTCTGACCCCGTTTGCACGCAGAGGATTCAGGCACCCGCTTCGATCAGCCGTGCCACGTGGCCGGCGATCTCTTGCGGGGCGTCCTCCTGAACGAAGTGCTTGCGCCGCGTGATCGCTTCGAGGGCCAGCGCCTGGCGGGCGTGCGCAGGTCGGCCGCTGGGACGTCCGTGGACACCCCAGATCTCCCCTTCGGTCATCCCTTGGGCAGCAGGGTGAGCAGCTCGAGGTTCTCGGCGGGGTCGAGAACCGAATGCTGCACGCAGGCCGGCACGGTGCGCCCGTCCTCGGGGTGGGCCATGGCGTAGGAGCAGGCCTGCAGACGCTCCTGCGCCGCGCGTACCTCGGGCGCTTGGGCCACCTCGCCGCGCTCCATCGCCTCCCAGGCGGGGCGCACCACCGCCGCGTCGATGAAGGCGTGCACGACGAAGGTGAACGGCCGCGGCGCTCCGCTTAGGAGCCGGCGGGGCCCCACCCGCCGCGCCAGCCGCAGCGCCCATCCGGCGGCCGTGGGTACGAGCCCGGGGCGCCGCGCGAGCACGCGGGCTACCGACAGGGCCAGCGTGCCGGGCGGGCGGTCGAAGTCCGTCCCGCCGAAGGCCTCGAGCAGGCGGTCGCGGATCCGCAGGTCGCGGGCGTCCTCGTCGTCGAGCCATGGGAACCACTGCCCGCCGACCACCAGCCCGTAGGCCGACCGGTTGCAGCGCGAGTCGCCCATCTGCAGGTGCCGCCAGGGCAGCCGGGCGCCGGCGCCGGCCTCGACCTGCGTCCAGACGTCGTCCATGGTCAGCGAGCGGTAGTCCTCCCGCCAGCGCTTGGAGTTGCCCACGTGGGCGGCGGGCTGGAAGGACGCCATCCCGAAGCACAGGCCCATCGCCGTCCGGGTCACCTCGGCGACCTCGCCGAGGTTGGAGGGGGTGACGGTCATGTTGTGGGCCAGGTCGAAGCCCACTCCGTGCTCGTCACGAAGGCGCTCGAACATGCCGACGATGCGCCGACGCTCGTCGTGCAGGTCGGTCTCGGCGCGCGGGCGGGGCACGGCGCGCCGGCCGAGCATCAGGGCATCCACGTGGGCCGCCATGCGCAGCTGGGCGAACCGGGGGCGGCCGTCGGCACCCAGCGCCAGGTTGCGGAGGTAGTCGTAGTCGAAGTCGCCGTGGGTCATGCTCATCGGCTTGCGGCCGTTGCGCTGCATGGCCTGCAGCGCCCGGGCGTGGTCGTCGGGGCTGAGCAGGCTCACCTCGCCTCCGATCAGCTGCGCGTGCTGCCCCGTGCCCCGGACGGTGCGCATGAAGGCCATCTGGCGCTCCACCTCGGCCGCCGTGTGATCGCCATCGGTGCGGACCCGCTGGGCCTCCTTGGCGTGGTAACAGGGAGTGCAGGCCAGGTTGCAGCGAGGAAACACGCCATGGGTGCCCTCGCATCCGACTGTGCGGCGCCCCAGCAGCTGGGAGTCCGTTTGCACGTGCTCGGGGAGCTCCGACCAGCGCCGGGCAAGCGCGGCCTCGGTGTCCGGGTGCACGGGACGTGATTGCTCCCATAGGCGGCGCGCCCGAGCGAGCAGCCCATCCGCCCTTCCCCGGATCAGCCCTGCCGGCGTCACGTGGCCGAAGCGGGCGGCGGCGAGGCTGAGCGCGCGTGGCGCGTGGAGACGATCACGAGCAGGATCACCGCGGCCAGGGATCCAAGGAACCCGGCCGAGGTCGGATCGGCGATCGAGCTTCCCAGCCCGACGAAGGCGACCGTGCCGGGGACGATCCCGATCGCGGTCCCCAGCACGTGGTTGCGTCGTTGCACCGTGGACAGGCCGAAAGCGTAGTTGAGGACGTTGAACGGGACAACCGGCACCAGGCGCAGCGTGATCACGCCAAGAAGGCCGCGGCTTCTGACCCAGCGGTCGGCGGCGTCGGTGCGGCGGCCCAGCCGAGCCCGCACACGCTCACGCCCCAGGGCACGGGCGATCTCGAACGCCGTGATCGCCCCGATCGTGGCCCCGGCGACGGTCAGCAACGTGCCCCAGGCCGGCCCGAAGAGCGCACCGGCGGCCAGGGAGGAAATCGTGCCGGGAACGAGCAGAACGGTAAGGATCACGTACGCGACCACGAACACCATGGCCTGTAGCGGGCAGACCGTTCGCTGGTGGATGTACGGTGGCGACGCCACGGTGCGGCCTTTGTTACTGCGCCAGCGACTCGTCCTGGTCGTCGTCGAGGTCGATCGAGAGCCTGCGTCCCACAGACCAGATTGTAGACCCGCTACTCGTCCAGGTCGAGGTCGGGCCCGGCGACATCTAGAGCCACGACTCCCGGCCAACGCGCCGGAACCGCCCCTCTCGCCCACGAGCGCGGCGAGGCCGTGCGCGACCGTTGACAGGCGCAGGGACCGGCAGCATCGGAGCGGTGACCGCAGGCGGACGGCGGGCGGGGCACGGACACGGTGATGCGGAGGCCGTGCTAGTTGGTTTCCAACTTGGTCAGGGTCTGCCCCGACACCGGCGCTAGTTCGGCCCCACCGCCCGAGCCGCTTCCACGGCCGACACGACACCATCACGCCAGGGCTCACCATGTCCCGGCAGCACAGTGGTCGCGCCGGTCTCCACGAGCGCGTCGAGCGAGGCGAGGTTGCGCTCGCTGTCGGCGGTGGCCGCGCCCGCGACGATCTGGGGCCCCCTCGTGCCCCGGTAGGGGTTGAGGGTGACGAGCGCGTCACCCGCGATCACGGCGTCGCTCTCGGGCAGGTGGAATGAGCAGTGCCCGAGCGTGTGCCCAGGCGTGAAGACCACGCGCGGCGAGCCGGGCACGGACAGCGTCCCGGCTTCGTAGCGCTTGACTTCCTTGATTGGCGCGGGAAAGAAAGCCCGCTCCTTCACGAACGAGGCGACGATCGGTAATGCCTTTACCTGGGTGGCGACGTAGTAGGAGCGCGGGCGCTCGTGCGAGTACTGAGTCGGGTGGCGCGTCAGCGGGACGTCGTTCTCGTGCACCCACACGGGCACCCCGAGCTCCCTGCGCGCCTTCTCGGCGAAACCGATGTGATCGAAGTGGGCGTGGGTGAGCACCACCGCTTCGATGTCATCGGTGCTCCTGCCCAGTTCCGTGAGGGCGCCGAGCAGCGATTCCCACGATCGGGGAACGCCCGTGTCGACGATCGTCAGACGACCGCCCTCTTCGAGCAGGTACCAGTTGGTGTAGGAATCCTCGATGCGATGGACACCGTCGACTACGTGGGCTTCGAACATGAGCGTGCCGCCTACCCCGATCGCGTGCGCTGAAAACGGTTTGCTTGGTGTGAAGCGCTAGAGTTCTCCGCGGGCCCGACCGTTTCGTCGAGCCGGCGGCTCATGACGTAGCGACGGGATGTCTCGCACCTCTAACCGTGGCGCAGGAGAGACCGCCGGGACCTGACCGTTCCGACGAAGGGCTCTCGTGCTCTCCCCCACCGCTTCACTCCATGACGACTCCGATGAGTCGAGTCTCGTGCGGCCACGATGGACAACTCGGCGTGGCCTGCTCGAGATCGATACCGACTACGACGGTCAGCGCCGGCGGCTGAGCCTGCGTGGCGAGCTGGACCTGTCCAACGTCGAACTGCTCGAGGGCGAGCTGCGCCTGGCCGAGGTGTCCGATGCCGCGAGCGTTGTGGTCGATCTGACCCTGCTCGAGTTCGTGGACTCGAGTGGCGTGCACGCCCTGCTTCACGCCCAGGAGCGCTTACGCCGCAACGGGGCCCGGCTGTCCGTGGTGCCCGGGTCGCGGCGCGTCCAATCCACGTTCCGCCTGACAGAAACCGAGCAGCATCTGCCCTTCGTCGGCTCCCCCGCTGAGGCTGACCGTCCGCCCTCCACGCGCTAGCCTGAGCCTCATGGCTGAGACAGATGACGAGCCGACCACAGGGGAGCTGCACGCGGTTCAGGTCACGCGCGAATCTCAGGCCCGAAGGGCCGCCGAGCAGGCCGACACCGAGGAGGAGACGGCCCAGCACGACCGTAGGGCCGAGAAATCCGCGTACCTGCGCGAGAAGCTCGAGGAGCGCGAAGAGGCCGAGCGCCGGGCCGAGTAGGGCAGACTGGGCGGCAGTACCCTCGGCGGCTTGCGTGAGCTGCTCCAGGATCTGGTCGACGGCGCCGCGGGGCGCGCGTCCTACGCCGACGCGCGCCACGTGCGCACGGTCGTTGAGGAGGTGGCGCTGCGCAACGGCGAGCTTGCGCTGCTGGATCGCCGCGAGGAAGAGGGCATCGGAGTGCGCGTGCGCGTGCGGGGGGCCTGGGGCTTCGCCGCCGCCCGGGGCTCTGACCGCTCCGCCGGCGAAGACGCGCTGGCGCGGGCGCTTGCGCTGGCCGGCGCCCAGCCTGCCACAGGCGGCGAGCCGGAGCTTGCCCCCGAGCCGCCGGCCCGCGGCTCGCACGCGTCGCCGTGTGAGACCGACCCGTTCGAGATCCCCTTGCAGGACAAGCTCGAGCTCCTGGCAGAAGCCGACGCGGCCATGCGCTCCGACCCGCTCGTCTCGGTAGCGCGCGCCCATGTGCTCTCCCGCTGCGAGGAGAAGGCCTTCGCCTCCAGCGAGGGGGGGCTGTGCCACCAGCGCCTCACCGAGTGCGGCGGTGGACTGGAGGCGGTCGCCGTCGACGGGTCGGGCATGCAGGTGCGCTCCTATCCTGGCTCTCATTCGGGACATGTAGCCCAGGCGGGGTGGGAGCACGTGCTGGCGCTCGACCTGGTCGGCAACGCTCCAAGGGTGGCCGCCGAAGCCGTGGCTCTGCTGAGCGCGCCGGTCTGTCCGTCCGGTCGCACGACCCTGGTGCTGGCCAAGGAGCAGCTCGGCCTGCAGCTCCACGAGTCGGTGGGCCACGCGCTGGAGCTGGACCGGGTGCTGGGCGCCGAGGCCTCCTACGCGGGCACGAGCTTCGTGCCCGCGGGCGGCATCGGCTCGTTTCGGTTCGGCTCTGATCTGATGAACGTGAGCGCCGACGCCACGCTGCCCGGCGCCCTGGGCAGCTTTCGCTGGGACGACGAGGGCGTTGGGGCCCAGGCGGTGGCGATGGTGGGCGACGGGATGCTGCGCGGCTTTCTCTCCTCACGAGAGAGCGCGGCGGCGATCGGGTTGGAGCGCTCGGGTGGCTGCATGCGCGCCGAGGGCTTCGCGCGCCAGCCGATCGTGCGTATGACCAACGTCAGCCTCGCCCCCGGCACGGCGGGGACCCTCGCGGAGCTGATCAGCACCACGCGGCGCGGGATCTACATGGAGACCAACCGCTCGTGGTCGATCGACTCCCGCCGCCTGCACTTTCAGTTCGCGGCCGAAGCCGCGTGGGAGATCGTGGACGGCCGACTGGGCCGGATGCTGCGCGATCCGGTCTATGCCGGCACCACGCCCCGGTTCTGGGGAGGCCTCGACGCGGTGTGCTCGCCCGCCGAGTGGGGGCTGTTCTCGGTCACCAACTGCGGCAAGGGCGAGCCGGGGCAGCTGGCCTCGGTCTCACACGGATCGGCGCCCGCGCGCTTTCGCGACGTGCTCGTGGGCTCGGGGTGAGCGCGCAGCCGCTCGCCGAGGTGGCAGAGCGCGCGCTGGAGGCCGCCGGCGGCACGCAGGCTCTGGCCACCGTGACCCGTGAGCGCTCGCTCGCACTTCGCTTCGCGCGCTCCCGGCCCACGCAGGCCACCTCGGTCGACGACCTGACCGTCGAGGTGGCCGCCCTGAGGGACGGCCACGTGGGGCGGGCCGCCACCAACGACGTGCAGCCCGACGCGCTGCGCCGCTGCGCCGGCGCCGCGGTGCTGGGCGCCGAGACCGCCGCTCGCGCCGCGGGGCCCGGGCTCTACCCCGGATTCCCCGCGCCGGGCGCCGTGCGCGCCCATCACGGCCACGACCCCGAGACCGCCCGCTTGGACCCCGAGCGGGGAGGCGATGCGCTCTCGGCCGCGTTCGAAGTCGCCGCCGAGACCGCGACCGAGGCCAGCGGGCTGTGGACCGCCGGCGAGGTGGAGACCGCGCTCCTGACCCCGGCGGGGCCGGTGCTGGTCGAGCGGGTGACCGACGCGTTCCTGAAGGTCGTGGCCTTCGGCCCGGGTGCGCGCAGCGGATACGCCGCAGCGACCGCCGTGAGCCTCCGCGACATCGACTCCCGCGCGGTGGCCGCCCGCGCCGCGGGCAAGGCGGCTGCCGCCGGCCCCGAACCGGTCGAGCTCGAGCCCGGCGAGTACACCGTGGTGATGGAGTCCCCCGCGGTGAACGAGCTTCTGTGGGTACTCGGCCAGACCGCCTTCAACGGCCTCGCGCACGCCGAGGGGCGCGGTGCGCTGGTCGATCGCCTCGGTACCAGAGTCGTCTCCCCGGCGCTCAACCTGTCCGACTCGCCTCGATACGCCTCCACGCTGCCCCGCGCGTTCGACTCCGAGGGAGTGCCCAAGGCGCCGCTGCCCCTGATTCAGGACGGCGTCGCCCACCGCGTGGTGCACGACGTTCGCTCGGCAGCGATCGCAGGCACCTCATCCACCGGACACGCGGGAGCGCCTGGCGGGACCCCATCCGGTCCGCTGCCCACCAACCTCGTGATGGTCGGCGGGGGGGCCGCCGACGAGCAGGAGCTGTGCGCCGGAGTCGAGCACGGGATCTACGTGACACGCCTCTGGTACACGAACGCCGTTCGGCCCGAGGAGTCGTTGTTCACGGCCGTCACCCGTGACGGCACGTTTCTGATCGAGGACGGACGCGTGACCCGCCCCGTGGCGGACATGCGCGTGACCGACTCGGCCCTTGGCGTGCTCTCGCGTGTGCAGGCACTCGGCGCGCGGTCGGTGCTCACCTCCGACGGTGAGCTCTACGGGCGGCGCTTTGCCAGCGGCTCTGTTTGCCCGCCCGTGCGGGTGAGCGCGATGCGCTTCACGGGATCCGCCGCATCGGGCTGACGGCGCCCGGGGGGTGACGGGTTCAGCTTGAGATCTTCAGTAGCGCAAGCACGTTGACCATGAATGCCAGGGCGAATCCAACGGTCCAGCGGTTGAGGTTGCGCTCGACGAGCGAGCCGCCCCCGAACGGGCCGCCGCCGGTGCCCACCCCGAAGGCGCCGGAGAGGCCGGCGTCCTTTCCCGAGTGCAGCAGGATGAGCACGATGAGAATCACAGCGAGGATGATCTGCAGTCCGCTGAGAATCGCTTCCATGAGCCGAGCAGCTTAGTGAACGCGGTCAGCTCTCCGGCGACTTGCCTTCGAGGGCATCGAGCGCGCGCAGTATCTCGATCGCCTCTGCCCTCAGCTCGCGGTCGACCGCGCGGTGATCCTCGACCGACAGCTTGCCCATCCCGCGGTCAAGCTCGGCATCTCGGATCTCTCGGTACTTGGCCTCCTTGGCCGCTTCCAGCTCGGCCTTGCGGACCCCATCGACCACGTCGTCACGCTCACCGCGCACGATCGGCCGGATGACCACAAAGGCCACGAGGGCGGCTAGAAAGATCAGTGCCAGCGCGTACTCCACGCCCAGACCCTAGGGGGGTTGCAAAGGGGGGCGGTGCCCCCCTTTGACCCATCCCCTACGCCTCGAAGAGATCCTTGCCGAGGCGGGCGGAGTAGAGGCTGCGCACGCGGCGAACGCGCGCCTCTGGGGCGGGCCACACCGCGATGAGCGCTCCGAGCACCACGATCGCCCCGCCGATCCAGATCCAGGAGACCAGCGGTGAGACGATCGTGCGAAACGTGGCGGGCGGCGGGGCGGAGCGGTAGCGCTCGACAAGGAAACCGATCACGGTGGCCTGAACGTCGTCGGCGGCACCCTCGAAGCGGCGGTTGGCCTCCTCGATCGGCCCGTCGAGCGCGCTGATGTCGGGGCGCACCGCGGTCCAGAAATCGCTGCGCAACCCCCAGCGCACGTCCACCTCGCTGGTGGCCTCCCCCTCGAAGAAGCGCCCTATCGCACCCTTGGAGGCGTCGAGAGTCGGGTAGTAGTTGCGCTGCGGGCGCAGGGTGAACTGCTTGCCGTTGCCCTTGGCCTCGAGCACGGCGCCGAAGCTGATGGGCGCGCCGGTGCCGGCGCGGTCCGCCCCGAGCGTCGCGGTCGGGCGGACGTAGGTAACCGTGTAGTCGCCCGACCGAAAGCTCTCCCCCGGCGAGAGGCGCACGTCCTTTTGCTCGATGAAGGCCGAGGACGCGGCCACGCCCAGAAACAGGATCGCGATGCCCGCGTGGGCCACGTACCCGCCGTAGCGGCGGCGGTTGCGACCCACCAGCTCTGAGAGCGACCGCAGCCAGCCTTCGCCTGTCATCACCCTGCGCGCCGACGCGCCGCGCCAGAACTCCTGGCCCACCACCCCGAGCACGAAGGCAACCAGGCAGAACATGACCAGCGAGGGCACGCTCCCGGGAGCATCCGTGAACGCCACCAGACCCACGAGAACCAGCGCGGCGAAGCCCACCGGCACCGCCAGCACCCGCCGCAGGCCCGCGAGCGTGATCCTTCGCCAGGCGACCACCGGACCGATGCCCATCAGCAGGACCAGGACGAGGGCAAGGGGGGTGGTCATCCGGTCGAACCACGGTGGGCCCACGCTGCGTTCGGCTCCGGCGGCCTCGGAGATCAGCGGGAAGAACGTGCCCCAGAAGATCACCAGGGCGAGGAGCACGAGCACGAGGTTGTTGAGCAGGAAGAACGCCTCCCGCGAGAGCAGCGAGTCGAGCCTGGCCTCGCTCTGGAGGTCGCGCAGGCGCGAGACCACGAGCACGGCCGAGCACACGATCACCAAGGCGATGAAGATCAGGAACTGGGTGCCTATGGTCGAGGCGCCGAAAGCGTGGATCGACTCGAGAATGCCCGAGCGCACGAGAAACGTGCCGACGAGTGCGAGCACGAACGTCGCGATGATCAGCGACACGTTCCAGACCTTCAGCATCCCCCGCTTCTCCTGGACCATGATCGAGTGGATGAAGGCGGTGCCGGTCAGCCACGGCAGCAGGGATGCGTTCTCCACGGGGTCCCACCCCCAGTAGCCCCCCCAGCCCAGCTCGGTGTAGGACCACAGCGCTCCGAGCATGATCCCGGCGCCCAAGAAGGTCCATGCCACGAGGGCAAAGCGCCGGGTGGCGCGGATCCAGTCCGCCCCCGTCGACCGGGTGATCAATGCTCCGATGGCGAATGCGAAGGGAATCGAGAAGCCCACGTAGCCCGTGTAGAGCATGGGCGGATGGATCATCATCGCCGGGTGTCGCAACAGCGGGTTGAGGCCCGCGCCTTCGAGCGGGACCGGCCCTGGGATGGCCGTGAAGGGGTTCTCCCAGCCCACCATCAGCACCAAGAAGAAGGCGGCCACGACGCCGAGCACGGCGGTGGCCCACGGCGCGATCTCGCGCAGCGAACGCCGCGTGAGAAACAGCACCGTGCTCGTGAAGATCGAGAGCAGCAGCGCCCACAGCAGCAGCGAGCCGTCCTGCGTCGCCCACATCGCGGTGGCCTTGTAGAAGGTCGGCGTGTCGGTGGAGGAGCCCTCCGCCACGAGCTTGAGTGAGAAGTCCGAACGCAGGAACGCCGACTGGAGAATCGCCGTGGCGGCGATCAGCAGCGCCGCCATGCAGTAGATCGCGCGGCGGCCCGAGACCACGAACTCCCGCTTGCGAGTGCTCGCCCCGTACACCGAGGCCGCTGCCGCGTACAGAGCGGTGAGCAGCGCGACGACCAGGCACGCCGACCCGACACCCGCCATTGCTAGGTGCGCTTTTCGCTCGTGAACTTAGACGGGCACTTGGTGATCAGCGAGTCACGCTCGGCAACGAAGCTCCCGCCTTCGAGCTCACCCGAGACGATCACCTCACGGCCCTCGCGGAACGGGTCGGGCACGACACCCTCGTAGACCACCGGCACCGAGGCAGTGCCCTCGCGATCACGCATCGCGAAGCGCAGGCTCTCGCCCTCGCGCTTCACCGAGCCGTCGACCACCTTGCCGGTCAGCTCGTAGGAGCGTCCCGGCTCGGCCGAGGCCATCAGGTCCGACGGCGTGCTGGCCTCCGTCGAGGCGCTGAAGGTGGTGTAGACCAGGGCGCCGGCCAGCAGCACGGCCACCGAGAGGGCCAGCACCAGCCGGATCTTGCGCTTTCGGGAGGGATCCACCGCACGCGATTATGACGGGTGGGCCCGTCCAGGTCCCGAGACTGGCGCGCGCGGGGTATTGCGTCTGCCACCCTTCTCGCCGAACGCAACCGTCGAGGGGTCAGCGAGTTACATGCAGAGAGTGCCCGGTTCGTGGAGCAGGGGAGTCGCGGTAGGGGTCGCCTTGGCGGCCGGACTCTGCCTGCCCGCCGGCGCGTGGTCGGCCGAGCCGATGCCTCCGAAGCCGATCGCGTTGAACAGCGGCTGGGAGGTCCGAGACGTGGGAGCCGCGGCGCCGGAGCCCCAACCCCCGCCTCCGGAAGATGGTGGGGGTGCTCCGGCACCGGGCGAGGTCCCCGGGGTACCGAGTGAGCCCGAGGGCACGTGGACGCCGGTCGGCGTCCCGAGCGTGTTCGATCCCGACGCCGCGCCGGAGCTCTACGGTGGCGCGGTCAAGCAGTACCGGCTTCGCTTCGTGGCGCCCCGGACCCGGGACTTCCGCTGGGCCTTGCACTTCGAGCAGGTGCGCCGCCGGGCCACCGCCTACCTCAACGGCCGCCTGCTCGGCGTGAACACCGATCCTTACTCACCGTTCGAGAAGGAGGCCACGGGTCTGCGCCCCGGCCGTGTCAACGAGCTCTTGGTCACGGTGGACAGTCGCAAGAACCCGCGGCTGGCCGAGGGCTGGTGGAACTGGGGTGGAATCACCCGCCCGGTCACGCTGGTGCCCCGAGGGCGCGTCCGGGTGGGCGATCTCGGACTGCTCTCGGAGGTCACCTGCAGAGGACCCGCCACCCGCTGCAGGGCCAACCTGCTCATCGACGGGATCCTCTCCCTCCTGCCGAAGGAGCCGCGTTTGAGGGCCCCCGCCCCCGAACCGAAGAAGGGGATGAAGCCCCGGAAGGGCAGGTTGCTGGCACTCCCCCAGCCCGAGCTGAACGTGACCCTGCGCTCCCCCGGCGGTCGGGTGTCCGAGAGCACCTTTCCGCTGGCGGGCGGTCGCGGCGCGCGCCGGCGCGTGACCCTGCGCATGCCCGTGCCAGAACCCGAGCTGTGGTCGCCCGAGCTCCCCAACCTCTACCGCGCGAAGGTGCAGCTGATCTACAAGGACAAGGTCGAGCAGGTGCAGCGGATGCGCATCGGACTGCGTTCGGTGAGCGTCAAGTCCGGCTTTCTCTATCTGAACAACCGCCGGATCGCGCTGCGTGGGGCCTCGATCCACGACGACTACCCAAATCGCGGCGCCGCCCTGGGCCCGCTCGACATGGACGCCACGGTGCGCGACCTCAAGGCACTGGGCGCCAACGTGACCCGCTCTCACTACGTGCAGAGCGAGGCGATGCTCAGGCGCTTCGACAGGGCCGGAATCATGGTGTGGAACCAGGCCCCGGTGTGGCAGCGCGACCGTGGGATCAGCCTGCTCGGAACCGCGCCCAAGCGGGCCTATGCCGTGAGTCAGGTCGACCGCACGGTGAAAGCCGCGCGCAACCACCCCTCGGTGATCACCCACTCGGTAGCCAACGAGCTGGCCTTCGAGCCCGACGACAAGCCCTCGACGCGGCGGTTCCTCCTGGCCGCTGAGGAGCGCGCGCGCAAGCTCGACCCCACCCTGCCGATCGCCATCGACATCAAGGGCGGGCCCGGCTACGCGGCGCAGTCCAGCTACGCCCGCTTCGACCTGATCGGCTTCAACCAGTACTTCGGCTGGTATCCCAAGGTGGCCGACTTCGCGGGGCTGGAGCCCTTCATCGCGCAGCTGCGCGCTCAGTATCCCGAGAGCGCGCTGGTGATGACCGAGTTCGGCGCGGAGGGACGTCCGGACATGGCCGACTCGCCCCCCGACGTGAAGGGCAGCTACGGGTACCAGACCCAGCTCGTAGCCCAGACGATGGACGTGGTCGATCGCTCGCCCTTCCTGTCGGGAGCTATCCACTGGACGCTGCGCGAGTTCGAGATCTTCCCTGGCTGGCGCGGCGGAGCAGTTCCGGGACCGGGGCGTAACACCCGCCACCACAAGGGAGTGCTCACCTACACGGGAGAGCGCAAGCCCGCCTGGTCAGTGCTCAACGAGCACTTCACCCGAACCCCTCTCTACCCCTGAGAAACACGTCCGAGGACCGCAACTTCGCTTCCGCGAGCGTGTGTACTATCTCCGACACCGCAGACCTTGAGCCCTTCCGATCTCAATCTGATTCTCCGGGCTCCGAACGAAGGGACCGCATGCCGACCGCAACGCGATCTGCCGCGGGCTCACTTGCCCCGGCCCCCCGCCCACGCATGGGGACCAGCTACACCAAGAGCCTCCGCCTCCTCGCCTGCGCGCTGGTAGTGGCCGCAGCGGCGCTGATCGTGCCGGGGGCCGCCTCGGCGAGCAAGAGCCAGCTCACCCTGCTCCAGGACGACGGTGAGACGCTGGGGGGCCGGGATCCCGAGGCCTCGATGGCCGAGATCGCCAACCTCGGCGTCGACGTGGTCCGCGTCAACATCATCTACTACAAGATCTTCAGGAACCCGAGCGCCCGCAGGCGCCCGGCCGGCTTCGATGCGGCCGATCCCAACTCCCCGCAGTACGACTGGTCGCAAATGGACCGGTTCATGCGGCTGGCCGACGACAACGGCCTCCAGGTTCTCGGGACCATCACCGGACCCGGACCCCACTTCGCGACCCGTAACCCGAGCAGGTGCCGGGCGGTGCCGTGCACCACCAACCCCATCCCGGCCGAGTTCGGCAAGTTCGCCGCCGCCGTGTCCAAGCGCTACCGGGGCCAGATCGACTACTACTCGATCTGGAACGAGCCAAACCTGGAGAACTGGCTGCAGCCCCAGCAGAAGAGGCCGGGCATCGGCAAGGTGCAGACCGAAGCCGTGCTGTACCGCAAGCTGTTCATCGCGGGCTACAAGTCGATCGCCAAGTTCGACCGGGCGCGCCGCAACAGGGTCAGCTTCGGCGAGGTCGCGGCGATCAGCGAGCCGCTCGCACTGCTCACCGCGGCGCTGTGCCTCGACGTGAACGGCGACAAGTTCCGTGGCAGGCAGGCCAAGCGTCACGGCTGTGCCGGCAAGGTGCCCAAGCTCAACGTGGGCGGCTTTGCCGTGCACCCCTACAACCCCGGCGCGTACGGAACGCCGCACAGCAGGACCCGGAGCAGGTACGCCCTACCGATGGCGTACATGCCGCGGCTCCACCGGCTGATCGACCGCGCCAAGAAGCTCGGCCGGATCACCCGCAGGGCTCCGATCCTCAGCACGGAGTTCGGCTTCCAGAGCAAGCCACCGGACCGTCTTGCCCCCTCGCTGGCCAAGCAGGCGCAGTACATCAACGAGACCGACCGGCTGTTCTATGCCGACCCGCGCGTGATCATGGTCGGTCAGTACGAGCTGGCGGACGAGCCCAGGGTGGACATCTTCAACACCGGCCTGAGGTTCGCCGCCCTCAAGGGCCGCGGCAAGAAGCCCGCTTACGACGCCTACATCGTGCCGCTCGTGGTCACCAGGCTCTCAGCCAACAAGGTCGAGGTCTACGGTCAGGTGCGCCCCGGCGGCTCGGCGTCGGTGCAGATCCAGGTGTCCAAGGGCGGCGGCGCCTTCCGCGCGGTGCGCACTGTGCGCACCAGCTCTCGTGGCATGTTCAAGGTCAACGTGAGCCGTGCGGGCGCCGCGAAGCTGCGCTGGCGGCTCGCGTCCTCCTCGGGCGGCCGCCTCCTGACAAGCCGTATCGCGAAGGCCGGCAAGCCGCTGCGCTACTACAGCGACTAGCCATCAAGGGAGGGCAGCGCCGCTCGCGCGGTGGCTCTCGCACCCCCTGCGGGGGGCCCCGATGAGAGGCAGCGGTCCGGCGCTGTCTCTATCCGACGCAGAGTCGGTGAAGGCCGCGTGCACCTTGGTGGTGGCCGACTTGGGCCGCGACCCGCAGCTGCTGCCGTCGATCTACCTGCTCCGGGGGGGCCGGCTCCGCTGCCAGGCAGCAACCGGTTACTGGCAGGTGTTCGACGGCATGCCACCAGGAATCGGGGTAATCGGCAAGGTCTTCGAGTCGGGCCAGTCGGTCGTGGTCTCCGACGCTTCCAGCTTAGACCAGTACCTGGAGGCCGTGCCGGACGTGCGCTGCGAGGTCTGCGTCCCCGTCCGCCTGCGCGGGGAGGTGATCGGCGCCATCAACGTGGAGTCCGAGCTCGCCCTCGATACGGAGGCGGTCGCTGAGCTGCTCGAGCACCGCGCCGAGTTGCTGTCGGCGCGGATCGCCGAGCTGGGCGGCCTGCCGCGCGAGTCGAGGCCCGAGCGCCTGGCCCGTCACGCCGCCCGGATGGCGGGACTTGGGGACGCGGACGCCATCCAAGCGCTCGTGCGCGAGGCGGCGAGCGACGTGGCGGAGATGGAGTCGGCCACCATCGCCCTCCGCCAGGCTGACAGCAGCTACTCGGTCAAGGGAACGGGACCCCACGCGCGAGCCCTGGAGGAGCTCGCCCCAGCGGTGTTCGACGAGGTCGTCGGGTGGGTGGAGTCGATGACCTCGGTCTACACCATCGGCGAGCCGAGCGGCCGAGGCTTCGCCGGCCACGAGCCGCTGCGCCTGGCGGGCGCCGAGGCGTTGGTCGTGCTGCCCCTCGGAGGCGGGCCCGTCCCGCGGGGCGTGCTCCTGCTCACCCACTCCGCTCCCATCGCCCTCGACACCGAGGACATCGAGCTGCTCGAGCTGCTGGCCCTTCAGGCCACCAGCGCCCTGGCGACCGCCGAAGCGGTGGCCGAGCTGAGCAGCCGCGCCACCAGCGACGGCCTCACCGGACTCGGCAACCACGCCGCCTTCCACGCTGCGTTGGCGGAGGCCTGCACGCGCCCACCACGACCCCGGCTCGCGCTGCTGGTGGCCGACCTGGACGGCTTCAAGGCCGTGAACGACCGAAGCGGGCACGCCGCCGGGGACAGGGTTCTGACCGAGGTCGCTTGCTGCCTGCAAGCCGCATTGCGCGCCGAGGACCGCCTGTACCGGATCGGAGGCGACGAGTTCGCCGCGCTCATCCGGGTCGCGGATTCCGAGGAGGCCCAGGCCACCGCCGAGCGGCTGCACCGAGCGGTGGCCGAGGCCCCTGGACCGCCCATCTCGATCGGAGTCGCCGTGCACGAGCGCAACGAGGCTGGCGATTCGCTCTTCGGGCGAGCCGACGGTGCCCTCTACCGCGTCAAGCGCTCCGGGCGCGACGGCATCGCCGTAGGCTAGGTCCCGGCCCGCGACCGTTAGCCGGGCTCTGGGCCGCTCGCGAGCCGCCTCCGCATCACCGCAACCGCCTCGGGGTTCTCGTCGATCAGCACGTAGCGGCGCCCCAGCGGCGCGGCCACCGCGCCGAGCGTCCCGCTGCCGGCGAAGAAGTCCAAACACCAGTCGCCCTCCGCGCTCGAAGCCAGCACTATCCGCCTCAGAATCCCCTCCGGCTTCTGGGTCGGGTAACCCGTCTTCTCCCGGCCGTTGGTCGGCACGATCGTGTGCCACCAGACATCGGTGGGCAACTTGCCTCGCTGCGCCTTCTCCGGGGTCACCAGGCCGGGCGCCATGTACGGCTCGCGGTCCACCGCCTCCGCATCGAAGTGGTGGCCGCCGGGGGTCTTCACGTAGACGAGGATCGTGTCGTGCTTGGCGGGCCATCGTCGCTTGGGGCGCGCGCCGTAGTCGTAGGCCCAGATGATCTCGTTGAGAAAGCAGTCGCGGCCGAACACCTCGTCGAGAGCGAGCTTGCAGTAGTGCGCCTCGCGGTAGTCGACATGGAGGTAGAAGGTGCCGCTGGGAGTGAGCACGCGGCGCGCGTGCTCCACGCGTGGGATCAAAAAGGCCAGATAGTCGTCGAAGTGGTCGGCGTAGGACGACTCCGACAGCAAGCGGGTGCGATAGCGCCTGCCGCCGAAGCCCGTGCGATCTCCCCCATCCTCTCCTCCCGACGCGGTGGCGAGCGTGCGCCGAGTCTGGCGCGCGCCCGTGTTGAACGGGGGGTCGATGTAGACGAGCTGAAAGGTCTCGTCGGCCATCCCCTCGAGCACCTCGAGGTTGTCACCGAGGATCACCTCGTCGTGGGTGGGGCGGCGCCGCGGCATCGCTGCCGGCGATCGTAGGCAACTACGGCCGACGGCAGGCCTACTCGGCCGGGTAGCGCGCCGGCCCGGTGTCGATGATTCCCTCCTGGGCTCCGCCGAAATCCTCCATGTAGACCATGTAGACCACGTTCATGGCCATGAAGGCCGCGACCACAAGGGCAGCCAGCCGCGGCCGGTCTCGCAGCACCCAGCCGGCCGCGACGAAGAAGATCGGCGCGGCCAGCAGGATGATGCGTCCCCAGTCGAGCGCGAAGGTCATGGAGACGAGGCATCCGGCCACGAGAACGAGACCGCGGCGGGCGAACGGAAGGTCCCGTAGCGCGAAGGGAGCGACACCCCACAGTGGGCCGTAGGCGAGGAAGACCCGCCGGGCGGCCGTGAACGGCTGCTTGAGGGTCGTCTTGACGACGTCCACTCGGCCCCCGAGCGCCGAGTCGTAGCCGATGACCTGTTCTCGGTACAGGGAGGGGACCGCAAGCCTGAGTGCCGCGTAGGCGAGGATCGCGGGGGCACTGGTGGCCAGGACGCGGCGCAAGACAACGGGATCCCAGGGGCGCTCGGTCCAGACCGCGTACGCGAGCGGGACGAGAAACAGAGTGGATTCGCGAACCATTGCGCCGGCAAGGGCGATCGCCCCGAATACCACCGCGCGGCGTTCGACGATCGCCAGGGCGCCGGCGAGCATCACCAGCACGGACTCCGGATCGACGTTGCGTCCCTCGCGAAGGGAAGCGACCAGCAGCGTGGGGCTCAGCGCCAGGCAGATCCCGAGCGCGGCCGCGAGCCACTTGCTCCCCCCGAAACGCAGTACGAGTACGTAGACCAGGCCGCCACACGCGGCCGTGGCCAGCCAGGCGAGCGCACTGAACGAGAACCCGTGATCGAAGGGCAGAAGATGAACCAGTGTGGGCACCAGCACGCGGTAGGCGAAGGGGAAGGTGTGCGCCTCGAACGGCGCCTCGGCCATGCGTTCGTAGATGAGCTCGTCGTTCTTGGGAAATGGCGAGTCGCGCACGTATGCGTCCATGAGAAGCAGCAGAGCCAGCGCGGCAAGCGCGACCAGAGAGGCTTCGGCCCAGGTGGGCAGCCGGCTGCTCAGCCGGCCTGTGGTCGCCGAATGGTCGTCAGGGCGTGGCATCGGTGCGCGATCGTAGTCACTGCCCGATCCCGTCGCGACGACCAGAGCGCAGCCTAACTTTCAAGCCGTCGGGGGCCTCTCCTAGCGTCCGCTCACATGCTCAGAGAGGACAAGAAGGCGGGGTTCTTCACCGAGGGAGCGTGGCTCTGGCGCCACCACCGCTTCGGATCGGGAACGCTGGTGGCAGATCCCATCCGCCCGGGACGCTTCGCCCGCGCCGATCGCTGCCAGCAGGAGCGCCCGTGCGAGGTAATGCGCGACGGCACGCGCACGTGGTGGTGGTTCCACGATCGCTTCTACTGGGAGGACGACCTGCTCACGGCCGAGGACGTGATGGCTCTGGTGCTCGAACGCGAGCAACGCCGGCAGCGAACGCTCGAACACGCCCACGCGGCAATGCACCGAGCCGGCACCGCCGCGGTCCCGCGCCGGCAGCCGATCCCCCGCGAGGTGCGCCTGGCCGTCTGGCGCCACGACGGCGGCCGCTGCGTGGAGTGCGGCAGCGAGTTCGACCTCCAGTACGACCACGTGATCCCGTTCTCGATGGGCGGGGCGAACACGGCGGCCAACCTCCAGCTGATGTGCGCGGGATGCAATCGGGCGAAGGGCGCGTGCTTGTAGGCGACCATCCCGAGCGACCGTGGGTGCTCGGACCGGCTAGCTCAGCCATGCGGTCAGCTCCTTCAGAGCGTTGGGTCGGACGTAGTAGTAGGCCCACAGGCCCCGGCGCTCGGAGTCGACGATGCCGGCCGTCCGGAGCTTCTTGAGGTGATGGGAGAGCGTCGGCTGGGCGATGTCGAACAACGGCACCAGCTCGCACACGCAGACCTTGCCGGCGTGCTTGCGCAGCACATCGACGAGCTGCAGCCGGATCGGGTCGCCGAGCGCCTTGGCCACCTCGGCGATGCGAACTGCCCGGTCGCGCTCGACGTCGGGATAGACGATGGGCTCGCAGCACCGCTCGCCGGCGGCCCGCTTGGTCTTGGGGGCGAGCTCGAGATCGACAGCCATCTATCTACATCTACCGATTGAACTTACCAATGTCAATAGAATAGTCTGCCGCCCCGCACGATGCTTCCCCGCGACGTCCACCAGCGATCAGCATCCGCCCGGCCTACGCCGCTGCCGAGGGTCGGGCGCGACTCAGCAGCCTCCGGCAGAAACCGAGGTTCCCCTATGAGCGCACCGCTGCCGCGGCGACTGCTCGCCGAGTACCTCGGGTCGACGTTCTTGGCCGCGCTGGTGATCGGCTCGGGGATCGCCGCCGCGAAGCTGTCGCCCACCGACACGGGACTCGCGCTGCTCGAGAACGCCGCCGCGACGGCAGCGGGGCTGTTCGCGATCATCCTGATGTTCGGCCCCGTCTCCGGCGGGCACTTCAACCCTGTCGTCTCGCTAGTAGACGCTCACCTCGGCGGCATCGCGTTCCGCGACGCCGTTGCCTATGTCCCGGCGCAGATCGCGGGCTGCGTCACCGGCGCGATCGTTGCCAACGGGATGTTCGCGCTGGATGCCATAAGCGTGTCAGAGACGCATCGCGCCAGCCCCGCGCACCTGCTGGCAGAGGTCGTCGCGACGGTCGGGCTGCTGCTGGTGATCTTCGCGCTCGCGCGCACTGGCCGCTCCGCGACGGCGCCCGCCGCGGTCGGCGCCTACATCGGCGCTGCCTACTGGTTCACCTCCTCGACGAGCTTCGCGAACCCCGCCATCACCGTCGGGCGCGGGTTCTCAGACACATTCGCCGGCATCGCGCCCGCATCGATCCCGGCCTTCGCGATCGCGCAGGTGGTCGGCGGTGTTCTCGCTACCGCCCTTATCCACGTGCTCTACCCCGACCTCTCTGCCGACGAGGCGGCCGACGTCGTCGTTCCCACCGAGGACAGATCCACATGAGCGTCGCCCTCTTCATGTGCCTGCACAACGCCGGTCGCTCGCAGATGAGCGCGGCTCTGTTCGACCGCGCCGCCGCCGGCCGCCACCGCGCGCTGTCGGCCGGAACGACGCCGGCCGAGCGCGTGCACCCAAAGGTCGTCGAGGCCATGCGCGAGCTCGGCATCGAGCTTGCCGACCGCCGACCACGGCTGCTGACCCGCGAACTGGCCGCGCGGGCCGAAGTTGTCGTGACCATGGGTTGCGGCGACGAGTGCCCGTACATCCCGGGCAACCACTACATCGACTGGGACCTCGCCGACCCCAAAGGCCGTCCGCTCGAGGAGGTCCGCGCGACCCGCGACGACATCGCCCGCCGCGTCACCGAACTCGTCTCAGAGCTCGACGCCCGCGACGCAGCGGGGCGACGCCTGGATGGATAAAGCGTGGTCTTGCAGCCCTTCTAGAAGCGGACGACAGGGGTCGAACCCGCGACCTTCGACTTGGGAAGAACACCCCTGAGCCGCGGTTCCCGACCCTAGAGAGCGGACTGGGAACAACGGGCACAGCGCCGCAAGGTTGAGGGCCTGTGCGCGCACTGATTCGCGTACTGGGCCGGCGCGCAGGGTGGTAGGAGCTGCTACTCGGCGACACCAAGGCGAGGTCGCGTAGTCGCGAGACCACGATGTCATCCGCGCGCGCTTGGCTCGTGGCGTCCGGGGGAAGCTGGGCCGGACGCCGTCGCCGACGCGCTCGTCCGCAACCAACGGCGCGAGAGTCGCGGCGATATATGACCTCAGCTCCTTGGGTGCCGCCCGGGCTCGGCGACGAGCTCCTCCCTCCCGTCTGCGAGCGCGACGATGTCGGCGAAGTCGCGGCTTCCGAGCAGATCTCCCTCGCCCCGTCCCAGGTACGCCTCGAGCTTGGTGGCCAAGAGAAATGCCGGCGGCACGGCGCGGATGCGACCGCCGGACGGCAGCTCGACTTCGACGGAGTGCGGGAAGGCCTCCCGCTGCCATCGGTTCTCGAAGCCAAGCAGCGCGGCGTTGGTTGGCATCGCGTCGAGGATCAGGCCGCTGTCCCGTTTGTGCCAGCGACAGACAATGTCGCCGTCGTCGCGGAAACCGGCGTCGCGTAGCCGCTCCTCGAACGCGTGGTAGGCGGTCCTGCTCGCCACCTCGACGATCACGTCCACGTCCTTTGTTGGTCGTGGTGGCGGAGCCGCCGGATCGGTGATCCAGAGCGTCACGGTCGCTCCGCCGACGAAGACGACTTCGTCAGTGAGCGTGCCGAGCGCGGAGGCCCCGAGTTCGAGTAGCTCGATGCTCATCGGAGCTTCGCGCCAGCCGCTGTGCGCTCGGCAAGGCGCTTCGAAGCCAGCGAGCGAATGCGGCCGTCGCCGAGGCGGATCGCGTCGATCAGCGCCAGCTGCTCGGCAAGCTCGGGGTCACGTTGCGCCAGCTTCGGCACGGATGCATGCAACGGCTCGAGAGCGATGCCGCGGACTTTGCCTCGTGGATCGGGCCACACTGGCGGTGGCTCGTCGGTCGGGGCGAGCTCGCTCTCGAGCGGCGGAGCGGCCCAGGCCGTCGGAACTCCGCGACTCGGCCCTCCTTGCCGTACGGGAAACAGGTACTTGACACTGTGGACGAGGAACTCCTGAGCGTTCGCGCGGTTCACTCGTCTGCCGTCGGCGTCCAACAGGCGGGCGTCCTCGAGGCGCCGCAGAGCGCGGTGAACCCCGGCGGGGTCGAGCCCAACCGATGCGCCGAGCGAACGTACCGTCCAAGCGTCGGATTCCTTCAGGAGCTTCAGCAGGACGAGGATGTCCTGGCCCTTGATCATGGCCCCAGAATAGCCGCTGTTTCATGTTTCGCAACATGAAACAACGCCGTAGGCTCTAGCTCACCACAATCCGCTACGAGACGGCGACGTCACTGGCCGAGCCTGAGGTGAAAGCCGACGCGAGGCGGTCGGCGGCGTAAGCGGACGACGGGGGTCGAACCCGCGACCTTCGGCTTGGGAAGCCGACGCTCTACCAACTGAGCTACGTCCGCGTGGACCCCACGGGGCCTCAGACCGGCGAGTCTAGCCGTGTCGGAACGGCTGCGGGGCACGGCCCCGGGGGGCCCGCGGAACGGTCCGCGGGGGTTGCACAGCGGGCATCCCCGCTTCGGTCAATACCCTGAGGGCCGGCCCATGAAGCGCTCCCAGATCTCTCTTTCGGTCGCCCTGCTGATCGGCGTGCTTGCCCTCGTCGGGCTGCTCACCTACGGCCTCGCCCAAAACGGTCCCGACCGGGGGATCGACGCCGCGCTCGCGCGCGGGGACCGAATGCAGGCGCCGGCCTTCGAGCTCGATCGACTCGGAGGCGGTGGGCGTGGATCTCTCACCGACTACCGCGGCAAGGTCGTGGTGCTCAACTTCTGGGGCTCGTGGTGCGACCCCTGTCGCAAGGAGTCGCCCCTGCTCCAGCGCTGGCACGACCGGCTGTCGAAGACCGGGGCCGGGACGGTGCTGGGCGTGGACGCTCTCGACGTAACGGCCGACGCCCTCGACTTCGTCCGCGAGTTCGACCTGTCCTACCCGATGCTCAAGGACAGCGACGAGGAGGTCTACCCGGACTACGGCGTGGGCCAGTTCCCCGAGACCTTCGTGATCGACCCCGAGGGCCGCATCGCGGCCGTCCGCCGCGGCCCCGTCGACGACGAGTTCATGCGCGAAGAGGTCCTGCCCCTCACCAAGGCGGGCGCGTGAGACGCTGCGCCACCCTCATCCTCGCCATCCTGAGCCTGGCCGCTCCAGCGGGTGCGGTGGCGGCCGAGTGCCCCAAGACCACCCTGGCCGACGTGGAGAAGGAGGTGATGTGTCCCGTGTGCGGCACGCCGCTGGGGCTGGCCACCGAGGCGCCCCAGGCCGAGCGCGAGCGTGAGTTCATCCGCCGTCAGGTCGACGGCTGCCGCTCCGAGGACGAGATCAAGGCCGCGCTCGTGAACGAGTTCGGTGAGAACGTGCTGGCCCTTCCGGGCAACGACGGCTTCGACCTGGCCGCGTACCTGGTGCCCGGCCTGGCCGTGCTGCTCGGCGGCGCCACGGTGGCGGTGACGGCGATCGGCTGGCGGCGATCGCGCGCGCGGGCCGGCGCCGATCCTGACACCACCCAGGGCGCTCCCACGCCGATCGCCGGCGAGGCCGACCGCCTCCAGACCGACCTCGACCGCTACGACCTGTGATCGCCCAGAGCCTCGTGGACACCACCGTTGTCGCCGCCTTCGGCGTCGGCTTTCTGTCCTTCATCTCGCCGTGCGTGCTGCCGCTGGTGCCCGGCTATCTCTCCACCATCTCCGGCGTCTCGTTCGCCGAGCTGCAGGCGGGCGAGGGCCGCAGCAAGGTGATCGGTCCGGCGCTGCTGTTCTGCCTCTCGTTCACGGTGATGTTCGTGGCACTCGGCATGACGGCCACCGGGCTCGGCGGCTTTCTCGCCGAGCACCGGCTGCTGCTGCGCAAGATCTCCGGAGTGATCATCATCGCGCTCGGGCTGCTGTTCATCGCCACGCTGTTCGTGAACCGGCTAAACCGCGAGTGGCGCCCCGAGGCCCTGCTCTCGCGCGCCTCGACGAGCGGTCCCGTGGTTGCGGGACTGGCCTTCGCGGTGGCGTGGCTGCCGTGCACGGGACCCACCCTCGGCGCCATCTTCACCGCCGCGGGCAACGAGGAGAGCGTGGGACAGGGCGGCGTGCTGCTGGCCTTCTACGCGCTCGGGCTGGCCATCCCGTTTTTGCTCAGCGCGCTGGCCTTCTCGTCTGTGTCCGGCTTCTTTCGCTTCTTTCGCGACCACTACACGGCGATTACCGTTGCCTCGGGAGTCATCCTGGTCGCGATGGGCGTCCTGCTCTACACCGACGAGCTCACCCGGCTTAACGCGGAAGCCCTGTCGGTGATGGAGGACCTCGGCATCAACTTCTTCAGCGGAATCTAGCGGCGGGGCTTCCAATCACCCGAGCGAGCGGATGAACCTGCCGGCTCGCGCCACCCGGCTGCGCATGAGGTCACCGGAGGGTGCACGCCATTCCAGGTTGTAGCGCAACTGCTCGGCGTCTTCCCGGCGCACGCGGACCTGGAAGAAGCCGGACCGGTTGGTGCGCACCCTCGTCACCGGAAAGCGGCGCCCACCCCTGCGGAGATTGGCCCTGATCACTGCGCCGACCCTGCCGTCGGCGGGCCGTACGTGGCCCCACACCTCCACCACGCCGGGCGCGATCCTCTCCACGGTGAGCGGCATCCGGTACGCCTTCCAGGAAGGCTTGAGGGCTCCTCCGAAGAACCGCAGACCGGTGTTGAATATGTCTCGGTCCTTGGGCTCCGGCGCGTCGTAGAGCTCGAACTGGGTGACCGCCCGGACGCGCCGGTTCTTGTAGAAGAGGCGCTCGGCCTCGTTGAGCGAGCGCGCTTGGCCGCCCAGCGACAGGCCGTTGAACCGGTCGGGGGGCTTTGATTGGAAGCCGAACTCGGTGAGGTAGATCTCCCGCCGGGCTGGGATTCGCCCGCGGCGCGCGGCTCCGTCGATCACGTCGCGGAGGCGGCCGAGGTAGCCCATCGTGAGCGAGTCGGTGGATAGTGAGCGCTTGAACACGCCGCCTGCGGCGAACTGGCCGTAGGGGTGATGGGCGAAGCCGCCGACGGGAAGCCTGCGGGGGTCCTCACAGCCCTGCAGTGCCCGCATCCGGCCCTGAAAGGGAAGTCCCTCCGGGTCGAGGCACAGAGCTGCGCGCAGCGTGTCGACTGGAGAGCTGATGGCGGCGGTTTCGCCGAACAGCACCTTGTTGCGCATCGGCGGGTCGTAGCGCGCGATCGCCCTCCAGCCATGCAGCCATAGGCTGCGGTAGCGCTTGGCTGCCACGTCGACCACTCCGAAGCGCGTGCGCCGCTGCTGGGGAAAGAGGTAGTGCTCGAGGTTGGGCTCGTTCCACAGCGAGTAAAGGCTCACGCGGCCCGCGTAGCGGCGCGCGACCGCCTTCACGAACTGGCCGAACTGGCTCGTGCTTGGCTTCCAGTAGCAGGACTGCCCCAGCTCGGGCCGGCCGGCGATGTCGTGTGGACACACCGACGGTTCCTCCGAAGCCCAGTTGGGCAGCGGAGGTGAGATCGTGAAGTAGATCTGCAGGCCGTGACGCTCCGCGCGGTCCACGAACTCGTCGTAGTTCGTCCAGTCATAGCCCGGCGAGTCGGGGTCGCCGGGGTCAAAGCCCTCCGGCATCACGCGCGAGTTGACCTGCGGCGCCACATCTCGCCACGACACGAAGGTGCGCACCATGTCCGCGCCCAGGTACTCGACCTCGGCCATCGAGGCCTCGGCGTCCTGCTCGGAGAGCCCGCGCAACACCGGCTCGTCGTGGAAGATCGACAGCTGGCGCGGCGAGGCGCCCGCCGTCACCGGCGCAGCCAAGCACGCCGCTGCCACTGCCAGCAGCACAACCAGCGGTCTACATCTCATCGGGCGCTTGTACCCCCAACAGCTCCAGGCCTTGGGCGACCACCCGGCGGGTGGCCTCGCACAGGGCGATTCTCAGGTCTTCGTCCCCGCCTTCCTCGGCGGCGCCCACGACCTTGCAGTCACGGTAGAAACCCGAGAAGGCCTGCGCGGTTTCGGTCACGTAGGCGATCATCCGGTGGGGAGCCCGCTTCTCGGCCGCGTCGCGCACCTCCCCGGGGAACTCGAGCAGCCGCTTGACCAGCGCCCGTTCGGAGGGGTGCCACCGCTCGGCGGAGGCGGCCACGTCAGCGCCCAGGGCGGCTTGCGTGCGCTCGGAGCCCGCCTTGCGCAGGATGCTGGCGATCCGTGCGTGGGCATACTGCGCGTAGTAGACGGGGTTGTCCTGGCTCTGCTTACGGGCGAGGTCGAGATCGAGGTCGAGCGTGGTCTCGTGGCTGCGCTGGAGCAGAAACCAGCGAGTGGCGTCGATCCCGATGTCCTCGACCAGCTCGTCGAGGGTCACGAACTCACCCTGGCGCTTGGACATCTGCGCTCGCTGCCCACCCTCGATCAGGTTCACCAGCTGCATGATCAGCAGCTCGAGACGATCCGGGTCGGCGCCCAGCGCCCTCCACGCCGCCTGCATGCGCCGCACGTAACCGTGGTGGTCGGCGCCCCACACGTCGATCACGCGGTCATAGCCACGGTCGCGCTTGTCCTCGTGGTTTGCGATGTCGGGGGCGAAGTAGGTCATCTCTCCCGTGGATCGCATCAGCACGCGGTCCTTGTCGTCGCCGAAGGTGGTGGTGCGCAGCCAGACCGCGCCGTCGAGCGGGTAGACGTGCTCGCGCTCCTCGAGCTGGTCGAGGATCGTGGCCACCGCGCCGGAGTCATACAGCGCGCGCTCGTGGGAGAAGCGGTCCATGTGCACGCCGAAGCGCTCGAGGGTCTCGCGCACGCCCTCGAGCATGATCTCGACGCCGCGGCGGCCCAGCTCGTCGGCGTCCATGCCGGCGGCGCCGTCGATCGCAGCGGCGATCTCGCCCACGTAAGCGCCGCGATACCCGTCCTCGGGCGGCTCCTCGCCCTTCGCCCGAGACCGGATCGACGCCGCGAAACGCTCGATCTGCGTGCCGTAGTCGTTGACGTAGTACTCGCGGTCGACGTCGTTGCCGGCGAGGGTGAGGATGCGGCACAGCGAGTCGCCGTAGGCGGCGTGGCGCCCCGCCGCGACCGTGACCGGCCCGGTGGGATTGGCGCTTACGAACTCGACGTTGATCCGCTCGCCACGCTCGGGGTCTCCGGCGCCGTAGGCGTCGCCCGCGGCCAGGATCTCGCCGAGGGCGGTGGCGAACCACGAGTCGCTCAGGAACAGGTTGAGAAACCCGGGTCCCGCCACCTCCACCCGCTCGACGGCGCCGCTGAGCCGAACGCCCAGCGAATCGCCCAGCCGCTCGGCCACGTCGCGCGGCGGCTGACCGAGGCTGGGCGCGAGCAGCATCGCCGCATTCGTGGAGTAGTCGCCGAACTCGGGCTTCCTGGGCCGCTCGAGGCTGGTCTCGGTGACCGGTCCGTTTCCACGCAGCGCAGAGGCCGTGTCGGCCACCGCCGTGCTCAAGTCCTGAACAGGATCGCTCACGGCCAAGGAGCCTAGGGGACGGGGGGCCTGGGGACTGGGGACTTCAGTAGTGGTACGGGTGCCCGGCCAGGATCTTGTGCCCCCGGTAGAGCTGCTCGAGCAGCACCACCCGCGCCAGCTGGTGGGGCAGGGTCATCGGACCAAGCGACAGCTTCATGTCGCAGTCGTCCATCGACAGGCCGCGGGGCCCGCCGACCACGAAACACAGGTCCAAGCCCGAGCGGCGCCGCTCCTCGAGGAAGCGGCTGAACGCTTCGGAGTCGAAGCTGCGCCCTTCCGCGGCCAGCAGCACCTTGAAGCAGCGGTCAGGAATGCGCTTGAGCACCTTCTCGTCCTCGCGGACCTCCACCAGCCCCACCCGCGCGTGGCCGGCCAGGAGCTTCTGGTAATGCGCCACGTCGTCGGCGTAGGGCGGCCGCAGCCGTCCCACAGCGACCACGAGGATCCTCACCCGGGGGCCTCCACGGAGGTGCGATACTACGCCCGTGTCTGAAACCGACAACAACGACCGCCACTTCGACATCCACGCGGATCCCGAAGTGATGGCGGGGCACTACGCCAACTTCGCGAACGTGAGCCACTCCGACTACGAGTTCACCGTTACCTTCGCGCGGGTCGACCACGAAGTCGAGGAGGAGGCGATTCCCGGCGTGGTGGTCTCGCGCATCAACCTCTCCCCCCGCTTCATGCGCGAGCTGATCGACGCGATGCAGGACAACTTCTCGAAGTGGCAGACCCGGGAGGGGATCAAGAACCTCCCGGAGTTCGACGACGACGAGCGTTAGCGCTGCCGCGCGAACGACTCTCCGAAGCCCAGCCGCTCGACCGTCGTGGGGTGGGTGCCGAAGAGCCAGTGCAGGACCGCCGGCGGATCGGGGTCGCCGAGGTTGCGCAGGGTCAGGCTGCGCTCGAGGGCGATGAAGCCCTTGGAGTCGCCGGTCAAGCCCAGCGCGTAGGCGTCCGCGCGAGCCTCGACCGGGCGCGAGAGCGCGTTGCCGGCGCAGGTGAGGGCGAATGAGACGACGGCGAGCGACAGCGCCACGGCCGGGAGCACGGCCGGCACGGGCGGCAGGGACCCGCCTTCCCGACCGCTCCGGGCAGCCAGGCCCTCGGAGAGCCGCTGGACCAAGAGCGTGCCGGCCGGCGCCACTATCGCTACCCACAGCAGGCCGCGAGGCACGTCGCTGTACTTCACGTGACCGAGCTCGTGGGCCACGACCGAGCGCACCTGCCCCTCCGGATAGTCGTCGATCAGATTGTCGTAGAGCACCACCCGCTTCGTGTGGCCCAGACCACCGACGTAGGCGTTGATGGCCGACGTTCGCCGGCTGGCGTCCACCCGGTAGACCTCCCCCAGGTCGACGCCGGCCTCGTCGGCCAGCCGCTGCACGTCCGAGCGCAACGCTCCGGCCGGAAGCGGCTCGAAGCGGTTGAAGAGGGGGTCGATCAGCACCGGTGAGAGGTAGAGCACGACCACGGCGAATCCGGTGACCACCGCGGCCGCGGGAATCCACCAGCGGGCGGGAAAGCGGCGGATGAGCGCGATCGCCACGGCGCCGCCGATCGCCGCGATCACCGCCGCGATCACGGCGGACTTGCCCGCGTCCGCGAACCACGGGCCGAGCGATTGGGTGGACAGGCCGTAGTCCACCGCTCGCTCGTGGGCCCACACCGACAGCGGCAGCCCGGTCAGGGTCAGCGTCACCGAGATCCCGACGGCCACGAGGGCTGCGCCGCGCACCGGCTTGCCCTCCCACCGCTCGATCAGCCGGCGCACCGGCGACGGGGGCCGGACGGCGAGCACGGCCAGGGTGGCGCCGCTGACTAGCAGGCTCCCCACTCCGATCAGCCTCTGCAGCCCCCGGAAGTCCTCAGCCCTTCGGATGTCAGCCTTGCTGAAGTAGGCTCCCGGGTCGATTGCGGCTGGATCGATCAGGCCACTCCGGGGACGGAGGATCACCGTGGCCGCCCCCGCGGCGACGACCGCCACGACGACCGCCAGCCCCGTTTTCGAGCGATGACCACCCATGCTCCTGACAGTAACCCTTCACCAAAGGGGGGCATTGCCCCCCTTTGCAACCCCCCGGGCGACCCGTTGAAGATCGCGCTCCTATCGGACGTGCACGGCAACCTGCCCGCTTTCCGGGCCGTTCTCGCCGCCGTCGAGGCGAGCGAAGCCGACGCGGTGTGGTTCCTGGGCGACCTGGTGGGCTACGGAGCCAACCCCGACGAGTGCGTGGAGCTGGCCGCCGAGCGGTGCGATCTGTGCCTCGCCGGGAACCACGACCTGGGCGTGCTCGACCGGATCGACATCGCCGACTTCTCCCCACCCGCGGCCGTGGCGGCGCTGTGGACGCGCGAGCAGGCGGGCGCCGCCACGCTCGAGTTCCTCGGCGGGCTGGAGCCGAGTCGCGGCGGTGAGGCGATCGGTCTCTTTCACGCCAGCCCCCGCGATCCCGTGTGGGAGTACGTGCTGTCCACCTCGCAGGCGGAAGGGTGCATGGACGAGATGGAGGACCGCGTGACGGCCATCGGGCACACCCACGTGGCGCTGCGCTTCACCCGCGCGGAGGGCGAGATCGACGGCGAGGCGATGCCCGACGGTGGCGAGTGCGATCTGTCTGAGGGTGAGTGGCTGCTCAACCCCGGCAGCGTCGGTCAGCCGCGCGATGGCGACCCGCGGGCGGCGTGGTTGCTGCTCGACACGGAATCTTGGAGCGCAGAGTGGCGGCGCACTGACTACCCGATCGAGCAGGCCGTCGACGCGATCGCTGCCGCGGGCCTGCCCGCCAGCCTCGGCAAGCGGCTCTACATCGGCCAGTGACCCTGCGCGCGCGATATCTGCTCGGGGTCCTCGGGACCTGCTCGGCGCTGGGCCTAGCAGCGTGCGGCGCCTCGGAGGAGCCCAAAGGCGACCCACTGCCCGCCGACGCCGTCGCGACGCTGCAGCAGCGCCTCGACGAGATCGAGCGGCGCTACCAGGACGCGGTGGACAACGCCAACGTCGGCGCGTGCAACGACATCGGCAGCGACTCCCTGCCCGCCATCCAGGACGTGATCGCCGGACTGCCACAGGGCGTCGACGCTGAGCTGCGCACCGCGGTGGACCGCAGCTTCGCCCGCCTGGCCGAGCTGACCGATGCCGACTGCGCGGACATCGAGCCAGAGCCAGAGCCCGACCCCGAACCCGTGCCCGCGCCGGACCCTGTGCCGGAGCCAGTTCCGGAAACGGTGCCCGAGGAGACCACCCCGCAGGAGACCGCGCCCGACGAGCAGACCACCCCAGAGCCGGCTCCGGACTCCGGGGGCAAGCCCGCCAAGCCCGAGAAGCCGCCCAAGGGAGGCGGCATCGAGGTGCCGCCCGGCCTCGAGGGGCACGGCTGATGGCCACCCCCACCGAGATCGCCGGCCGCTACAGGGTCGATCGGCGCCTCGGCGCGGGCGGGATGTCCACCGTGTTCCTGGCCATCGACTCGGTGCTGGAGCGCCCGGTGGCCGTCAAGCTGCTGGCCGAGCACCTGGCTGCGGACGGGGACTTCGTGGCACGCTTCCGGCGCGAGGCGCTGGCCGCAGCAAGCCTGCAGCACCCCAACATCGTCCAGGTCTTCGACTCGGGCGAGGACCCCGAATCCCACCGGCACTACATAGTGATGGAGTACGTGGAGGGGCCCTCGGGAGCCGACCTCCTGCGCGACCACGAGCGGCTCGAGGTCGAGAACGCGGTGGCAATCGTGCGAGACGCCTGCCACGGTCTGGCCTACGCGCATCGCGCGGGCGTCGTGCACCGCGACGTGAAGCCAGGCAACCTGCTCCTCGTCCAGGACTCGGGCACCACCAAGCTGGCCGACTTCGGCATCGCCAAGGCGGCCGAGCAGACGCGCATAACCCAGGTCGGCTCGGTGCTGGGCACCGCGGCGTACCTCTCGCCCGAGCAGGCCCGAGGCGACGAGGCCGGACCCCCCTCGGATATCTACTCGCTGGGCGTGTGCGCCTACCAGTTCCTCACCGGCCGGCTGCCGCACGAGTACGCCTCGCTCACCGAGCTGGCCCTCAAGCAGCAGCAGGAGGCGGTGGAGCCGATCACCGCACACCGCCCCGAGGTCCCGCCCGCGCTGGACCGCGTAATCCGTGTGTGCCTGGAACGTAACCCCTCGGACCGCTACCCGACCACGCTCGACATGGCACATGCCCTGGACGCGGGCGCTCAGGGCCAGGACACCGAGGCCACGCTGCGGCTGGTCGCGGGCGCCGGCGCCCTGGCCGACGAGGACGCGACCCGCGGTCTCGGCGAGGTGACGGCCGCGACCCAGGCGCTGCGCACACGTCGCACCACGACCGTTGCGCCCTCGCGGGCACCCGCACATGTCCCGGCGCGACGCAGCCGGCCCGCTGAGGCAGCCGAGCGCCGCGCCAAGCCCAAGAGGCGCCTCGGCGCCCTTTTCGCCGCCCTGGCGGCGCTTCTGGCGGTTGCGGCGGTGGCCATCGCCCTGCTCGCCTCAGACGGTGGTTCGCAGGGCGGCATCAGCCCGATCGACCGCGGCGACGTGCAGCGCCAGATCGACGATCTGCGCCAGTTCCTGCGCGATAACTCGCGCTGACGGCCTTTGCCCGGCCGGTGGGCCGTGGGGCGGTTCGGCCCCCCGTTCCAGGGGCGCCGGGGGGCCTACCGGTCGGGGTCGACGTCGTCGGCCCGGGCGATCTGGTCCTCGGCGATGCGGCGTTCTTGCTTGGCTGCGGCGGCGTGCTCCTCCGCCTGGGCCTGCTCGCGGCGCGCGCGTGCTGCGCGCTCCTCGGCCTCCGCTTCGCGGCTGTCGGCACGCGCGGAGCGGATTTTTGCCTCTTCACGGTGCTGGCCCGCCTCCACGCGGCCACGCTCCTGCTTCTCGGCGCGCGCCTTCTTGCCGACGGTGAGCGCCAGCACAATCGCGATGACGACCACCACCGCGAGAACGATCAATGCGATCAACAGTCCGGTATCCATCAGTTCCTCCTCCTCTGGGGTCGGTAGTGGCTACCCCTCCCCCGCGGGGGGAAACCGCGGTGTGTGCATGCACCATGGCGGCGCCCCGGCCAGGACCCGCTCGGCGTAGGCCCCGTAGGTCCCGGCGGCGATCGCCGTGCGGATGCCACGCATCAACTCCGCCATGAAGGTCAAGTTGTGCAGCGTCACCAGCCTCGCTGCTGTCAGCTCCCTGCCGCGGACCAGGTAGTGGAGGTAGCCGCGGGTGTGCTCGCGACAGGCCGGGCACGGACAGCCGTCGGCGATCGGCTCGCGGTTGCCACGGCAGTCGGCCTTGCCCAGATCGAGGCGAAAGCGGCGCTCGGGGTCGGCGACCATCGCCGTGCCGTGTCGCGCCAGGCGGGTGGGCGTGGCGCAGTCGAAGCTGTCGATCCCTTGCCCCACGGCGTGGAGGATGTCGTCCACGTCGCCGATGCCCAGCAGGTGCCTTGGCCGGTCGTCGGGAAGGGGCTCGAGCGCCCAGCCGACCACCTCGCGCATCTGGGTCTTCTCCTGGCCCAGCGATCCCCCGATCGCCACGCCGTCCAGGCCGGCGCCGGCGATGTAGGCCGAGGACTCCCCGCGCAGATCCCGATGGACGCCGCCCTGGACGATCCCGTACACCCGCTGTGTCGGTGGTCCGTGCTCGGCGCGCCAGGCGGTGCAGCGGTCGAGCCAGCGGTGGGTGCGCGCCATGGAGAGCGCCGTGTATCGCTTGTCGGAGTGATACGGCGTGCACTCGTCGAAGGCCAGCGCGATGTCCGACCCCAGCGCGGCCTGTACCTCCATCGAGGTCTCGGGGCCCATGAAGCGCTCGGAGCCGTCGAGATAGGACTGAAACCTCACCCCCTCCTCTTCGATCGAGATCACGCGGCTCTTGCTCTGCCCGCGGCGGTGCTTGATCTCCTCGGCCACCGACCCGTGCCCCATCGAGAACACCTGGAAGCCGCCCGAGTCGGTGATGATCGGCCGCGACCAGCCCATGAACTCGTGCAGGCCGCCCATACCGCGGATCTGCTCGTGGCCGGGCGTGATGAACAGGTGGAAGGTGTTGCCCAGCACCATGTCGTAGCCCAGCTCGGCCACCTCGGACGCGGCCAGGCCCCGCACGCTCGCATTGGAGGCCAGCGGGACGAAGGCGGGCGTGCTCACCTGCCCGCGCGCGCAACGAAGGACGCCCGCGCGGGCTGACCCGTCGCGGGCGTCGATCGTGAAGAAGGGCATGCAGCCCGGGGACCCTAGCCCCCTTCTAGCAAGCTCCTGCCCGTCATCCGCTCCGGCTGCGGGATCCCGAGCAGGGCGAGGACCGTGGGCGCGACGTCCGCGAGCACCCCTCCGGAACGCAGCGGGCCGGCGTCGGCGCTGACCACCAGAGGGACGGGGTTCAGGGAATGGGCGGTGTTCGGGCTGCCGTCGGGCTCGAGCATGTGGTCGGCGTTGCCGTGATCGGCCGTGATCACACACGCTCCGCCCCCTTGGTGCACCGCCCGCACCACCTCCGCGAGGTGTGAGTCGACTGTCTCGACCGCCTCGATCGCGGCAGGGATCACTCCGGTGTGGCCCACCATGTCCGGGTTGGCGAAGTTGATGATCCCAAAGGTCATGTCGCCCTCGCGCCAGCGCTCCACGAACGCGGCGGCGACCGCCCGGGCGCTCATCTCGGGCTTTTGGTCGTAGGTGGGCACGTCGCGTGGCGAGTCGACCACGCGCCGCTCCTCCCCCCTGCACGGGTCCTCCTCCCCACCGTTGAAGAAGTAGGTCACGTGCGCGTACTTCTCGGTCTCGGCCACGTGGAGCTGGCCCCGGTTTCCGTCCTCGAGCACCGCCGCGAGCGTTGTCTCAGGCCTGCGAGGCGGGAACGCCACGGGGTAGCTCCAGTCCTCCTGGAACTCGGTGAGGGTGGTGAAGTGCAGCCCCAGCTCCGCGTTGAGCCTGGTGGCGAGCTGGCGGGTGCGGTCGGGGCGGAAGTTGAAGAAGAGTGCGGCGTCGCCCTCGCGCAACCGCCCCTCCTCCCCGACCAGGCTCGGTTGCACGAACTCGTCGGTCTCCCCACGCGCGTAGGCGGCTCGCACCGCCTCCTGCGCCGTGGCCGCATGGCGGCCCCCGGCCTCGGTCCCGACGATGGCCCGCACGACCACCTCCGTGCGCTCCCAGCGGGTGTCGCGGTCCATCGCGAAGTAGCGCCCGGTGACGGTGGCTACCCGCCCGCCGTGCTCGGCCAGCCACCCCTCGGCCTCGGCCACGTAGGCCGCTCCGGAGTCGGGCGGCGTGTCGCGGCCGTCGGTGAAGGCGTGGAGCACCACGTCCGGCACCCCTTCCCGTGCGGCCAGCTCGATGCACGCGCGCAGGTGGCCCATGCTCGCGTGCACCCCACCCGCCGACACCAGCCCGAGCAGGTGCAGCCGCCCGGCCCGGCGCCCGACGGCGCAGGCCGCGCGCAGCACCTCATTCTCGAAGAACGAGCCGTCGGCCACGGCGTGGTTGATCCGGGTTAGATCCTGGGGCACCACGGACCCTGCCCCCAGGTTGAGGTGCCCGACCTCGGAGTTGCCCATCTGGCCCTCGGGCAGGCCCACCGCGGGCCCGCAGGCCGTGAGCTGAGTGTGCTCGTAGGTCGACCACAGCTCGTCGAACACGGGTGTGTGCGCCTGCTCGACCGCATTGCCGGGGCCCGGCTCGGCGAGCCCCCATCCGTCGAGGATCACGAGGCAGACCGACGTGACCGGCGGGAGTCCCGGTCCCTTCGGAAGCGTCATCTCATCAAGCGGGGCGCCCGCCTTTGCCACCGATGCACCGCCCCTCAGCCGCCTTCGGCGGCGCCGACGATCCGCGCGAGGTCGTCGGGGTCGAGGCTGGCGCCGCCAACCAGTGCGCCGTCCACATCGGGCTGGCTGAGGATCTCACCGGCGTTGTCGGGCTTGACGCTGCCGCCGTAGAGCACCCGCAACCGCTGGGCGGCCGCCTCGGAGCGGTTACCCACCAGCGCCCGCACGAAGGCGATCGCCTCCTGGGCCTGCTCGGGGGTGGCCACCTTGCCGCTGCCGATCGCCCAGATCGGCTCGTAGGCCACCACCACGTCAGCCAGCTGCTCGTCGGCCACCTCCTCCAGGGCCTCGCCGACCTGGTGGCGCAGCTTGCGCTCCGTCTCGCCGTCCTCGCGCTCGGCTTCGGTCTCGCCCACGCACAGGATCGGCTGCAGCCCCGCCTGCAGCGCCGCGAACACCTTCGCCTGCAGGGCCCGGTCGGTCTCGCCGTTGTGCTGACGCCGCTCCGAGTGACCGAGCACGACGCTCGACACGTCCAGCTCCAGCAGCATCGCCGGCGACACCTCGCCGGTGAAGGCACCAGTCTCCTCCGCGCTCATGTTCTGCGCGCCGACCAGCACGCCCGAGCCCTCCAGGGCCTTGACGCAGCTGTCGAGGGCCGTGAAGGGCACGCAAAGCCCGACGTCGGCCGGGCGCCGCGAAGCGTCGGGCAGCAGCGTGAGCAGACGCTCGCAGTACTCGGCGGCCTGCTGTCGGGTGCCCCAGAGCTTCCAGTTGCCGGCGATGTAGGGGCGGCGCTCGGCCTCAGGCATCGTCGAGCGCCTCCACCCCCGGAAGCTCCTTGCCCTCCAGCAGCTCGAGGGCGGCGCCTCCACCCGTTGACAGGTGGGTCACCTGCTCGGAAAGGCCGAACGAGGCGATCGCCGCAGCGGAGTCGCCCCCGCCCACCACCGTGGTACCCGGTGCCTCCGCTACGGCCTCCGCCACCGCGCGCGTGCCGGCGGCGAAGGGCTCGAGCTCGAAGGCGCCCATCGGTCCGTTCCAGAACACCGTGCCTGCCCCCGCGATCTCCTTCGCGTAGGCCTCGGCGGTGCGCGAGCCCACGTCGAGGCCCATCCAGCCGTCGGGCACCTCCGTGCCGTCGAGATCGCGGCGCTCGGCATCGGCATCGAAGCTGTCGCCCGCCACCAGGTCAACGGGCAGCAACAGCCGCGCGGTGTCATCCTGCTCGGCCTTCTCGAGCGCCTCGCGAGCCAGCTCGACGCCATCCTCCTCGACCATGGAGTCCCCGGTCTCGATGCCCTGCGCCCGGAAGAACGCGAAGCACATCGCACCGCCGATCAGGATCGAGTCGGCCGCGTCGAGGAAGCGGTCGATCAGGGCCACCTTGTCGGAGACCTTGGCCCCGCCCAGCACAACGCAGAGCGGGCGCTCGGGGGCCTCGATGATCCCCCGCAGGGTGACCACCTCGCGCTCGAGCAGCAGCCCCGCGACCGAGGGCAGGTGCTCGGTCACCCCGGTGGTCGAGGCGTGGGCGCGGTGCGCTGCGCCGAAAGCGTCGTTGACGAACACGTCGGCCAGCGAGGCAAGCTCCTTCGCCAGCTCGGGGTCGTTGTCGGTCTCGCCGGGCTCCCAGCGGGTGTTCTCGAGCACGAGCACCTGGCCCGCCTCGAGAGCCTCGGCCTGGTCGCGCACCTCGGCTCCGGTTAGGTCCTCGGCCTGCGTCACGGGGGCGTCGATCAGCTCGCCGAGCCTGCGCGACGCGGGCGCCAGCGAGGTCTCGGGGTCGCGTTCCTTCGGCCGTCCGAGGTGCGAGCAGAGCACGAGCTTGGCGCCCGCCTCGAGCAGGAGCTCGATCGTGGGCAGGGCCGCGCGGATGCGGGCGTCGTCGGTGACCTCGCCTCCCTCCAGCGGCACGTTGAAATCGACCCGCGCCAGCACGCGGGCTCCGGAATCCAGGTCGAGGTCGCGGACCGTTCGCTTGCCGAGCAGCTCGGCCTCGTCGCCCACGCTCAAGTCGGGACTGGCTGGGTGAGTCCCACCAGCACCTGCTCGGCCAGGTCGACGCAGCGGTTCGAGTAGCCCCACTCGTTGTCGTACCAGGTCACGACCTTGACCAGGCGGTCGTCGATCACCATCGTCAGCTGCGAATCGAAGATCGACGAGTACGGCGAGCGCGCGATGTCAGTCGAGACGATCGGATCCTCGGTGTACTGCAGGATGCCCTCCAGCGGACCCTTGTCCGCACGGCCGGCGATCGCTTCGTTGACCTCCTCGGCGGTCACGTCGCGCGAGGCCTGGAACACCAGGTCGACCATCGAACCGGTCGGCACCGGGGCGCGTACTGCGATTCCGTTGAGCTTGCCCTCGAGCTCGGGGATCACCAAACCGATCGCCTTCGCGGCGCCCGTGGACGTGGGGACGAGGTTGATCGCGGCGGCGCGGGCACGGCGCATGTCCTCGTGCGGCGAGTCCTGGAGCTGCTGGTCGGCCGTGTAGGCGTGGATCGTGGTCATGATCCCCGACTCGATCCCCACGGCGTCGTGCAGCACGCGCGCCACCGGCCCGAGGCAGTTGGTGGTGCAGGAGGCGTTGGAGATCACCTCGTGCGAATCGACGTCGTAGGCGTCGTCGTTCACGCCCAGCACCAGGGTTACGTCGGGATCTGAGGCGGGGGCGGAGATGATCACCTTCTGCGCGCCGGCTCCGATGTGCTTGGCGGCGTCCTCGCGGTCGGTGAACAGACCCGTGGACTCGATGACCACCTCGGCGCCGACATCGGACCAGGGCAGGGCGGCCGGGTCGCGCTCGGAGAACACCCGCAGCTCCTTGCCGTCCACGAGCAGCCCACCGTCGGACACCTCCACCGTGCCCTGGAAGGGCCCGAGGATCGAGTCGTACTTGAGCAGGTGCGCAAGGGTCTCGTTGTCCGTGATGTCGTTCACGCCGACCCAGTCGATGTCGGCTCCGCGCTCGTGAGCCGCGCGGAAGACGTTACGGCCGATGCGGCCGAAGCCATTGATTCCGGCCTTCAGTGCCATGTGGCGCTCCTTTGTATTGCTCGGGTGACCCGGGTTTCGCCGGCACGCAATGTACCCGACCGGCATCGGCCCATGCGCCTACGGGGCCCGCGGCAGCTTGTCTATGTCGCGATGCACCACATCGACCAGGTAGTCGCCGGTCTCGCCGTACGCGGAGGCCAGGCGCTCGGCGATCACGACCGACCGGTGGCGCCCCCCCGTACAGCCGATCCCGATGGTCAGGTGCGCCTTTCCTTCGCTCTCATACTGGGGCAACAGATAGTCCAGCAGCGGCATCAGCCGCTGGTAGAACTCCTCGATGCCGTCCGAGCGGGCGACGAACTCCCGCACCGGCTCGTCCAGGCCAGTGAGCGGGCGCAACTCGGCCTCGTAGTGGGGATTGGGCAGGAAGCGCACATCGAAGAGCAGGTCCGCGTCACGCGGGGCCCCGTGCTTGAAGCCGTAGGTGAGCAGCGTGACCGCCAGCTTGCCGATGCTGCCCCGGGGCAGCATCTTGTCCGCCACCACCTTGCGCAGCCGCGCCGCGCTCAGGTCCGAGGTATCGATCGACACGTCGGCGCGCTCGCGCAGCGGCTCGAGCAGCTCGCTCTCGGTCTCTATCGCGCGCGTGACTTGGCCGCCCACCGGCCGGGGGTCCTCGCCCCCAGCGCCTTCCGCCAGCGGATGGCGCCGCCGCGTCTCCTTGTAGCGGTTGACCAGCACGTCCTCCGAGGCCTCGAGGTAGAGCAGCCGGTGCGGCAGGCCACGCTCGGCCAGCTCGTCGAGCACCCTGACCAAACCGTCGAAGTAGGTGCCCCCGCGCACGTCGGACACGACGGCGGCCCGCTCGACCTTCGAGCCATCGTGCTCGAACAGCTCGGCCAGCTGCCCGATCATCTCCGGCGGCAGATTGTCGACGCAGAAGTACCCGGCGTCCTCGAAGCAGGCCATGGCCTGAGACTTGCCGGCCCCGGAGAAGCCGGTGATTACGACGAAGTCCTGCATAGGCATCTTGTAGCGCCCGCGCCGGTCTGAGCCTCAGTCGACCCGGTGCACATGCGCATGGATCTCGCGCGCCGTCTTGCCCGGCAGCCCCGGCACTCCCTCCAGCTCCTCGCGGCCGGCCGCCAGGAAACGCTCCGGGGTCCCGAAGTGGGAGAGGATCGCTCGCTTGCGCGCCGGGCCCACGCCGGGCAGGTCGTCGAGCACCGAGCGAGTCATCGCCTTGTCGCGGCGGCCGCGGTGAAACTCGATGGCAAAGCGGTGGGCCTCGTCGCGGATGCGCTGCAGCAGTTGCAGGGGCGGCTGGTCGTGGCGCAGCAGCAGTGGCTTGGACCGGCCCGGCACGAACACCTCTTCGAGCTGCTTGGCCAGGCTGACCACGGTGGTGCCCAGGTCGCGGAAATCGCCCAGCTCGGCGATGCCGGCCGAGAGCTGGCCCTTGCCGCCGTCGATCACCAGCAAGGTCGGGAGGGCGTCGAAGCTGGCGTCGTAGGCCTTCTCGTGGGGCGAGAGCTCCTTCTGGGCGCGGTACTGCGACATCCGGCGTCCGAGGATCTCGGCCAGGGCGGCGAAGTCATCCTGGGCTGCACCCCGGACGCGGAAGCGCCGGTAATCGGACTTCTTGGGGGCTCCGCCCTCGAAGACCACCATCGAGGCCACGGTGTGCGTCTCCCCGAGGTTGGAGATGTCGAAGCACTCGATTCGCATGGGTATCTGTGCCATTCCCAGCGCGCGCTGGAGCCCGTCCAGTGCCTCGATGCGGCGGCTGCGGCGGTGCTCGGAGCGCAGCCGGTCCTGGTCGAGGGCCAGCCGCGCGTTGCGCTGGGCCAGCTCGAGGATCTTGCGCTTGTCGCCACGCTCGACCGAGCGCACCTCCACGGCACCGCCCCGGCGCTCGGCCAGGGCCTCGGCCAACCCGCCCGTGGAGACGAATCCGCGCGGAACGATCACCTGCGGTGGAATCGCCATCGCGCTGCCGTAGTACTGCAGGATGAACTCCTCGAGCACCTCGGACTCCTCGCGCCCTCCAGCGTTCTCGAGGTAGAACGACTGGCGGTCGGCCAGCACCCCGTCGCGCACCTGGAACACCTGAGCATTGGCGTCGGTGCCCTCGGCCGCCACGGCGATCGCGTCCAGGGTGCCCACCGTCTCGTTGGCGATCCGCTGGCGCTCCAGCAGCGAGCGCACGGCCCGCAGCCTGTTGCGCAGCTGCGCGGCGCGCTCGAACTCCTGCACGGCCGCCGCCTGCTGCATCTGCTCCTCGAGCTCGCGCTCGATCTGGCGGTAGCGCCCCGAGAGGAAGGCGATGATCGTGTCGATGTTCTCCCGGTACTCCCGCGCGCTGACGACGTCGATGCAGGGGGCCTGGCAGCGCTTGATGTAGTACTCGAGGCAGGGGCTGCCGGACAGGCGCCCGGGCTCTGAGCCCTCGCAGGTGCGGTACTGGAACACCTTGCCGAGCAGATCGAGGGTCTCGCGCACTCGCTTGGCATTCGAGAACGGACCGAAGTAGGCGCGCTTGCTGCGGTGCTTCTCGCGGGTGAAGTAGACGCGTGGATAGGTCTCATCCAGCGATATCGCGATGTACGGATAGCTCTTGTCGTCGCGGAGCTTGACGTTGAAGCGGGGGCGGTGGCGCTTGACGAACTCCTGCTCGGCCAGCAGCGCCTCGGCCTCGGTCTCGGTGACCACGAACTCGATCGACTCGATCTGGTGGATCATGTCCGCGGTCCCCCGCGTAGACGGGTTGTTGAAATGCGACGCCACCCGCTTGCGGATCGACTTGGCCTTGCCCACGTAGAGCACGCGGGCCTTGGCGTCTCGAAACAGGTAGACGCCGGCGCTGTCGGGCAGCGACCGGCGCTGTTCGGAGACGCGCGCCTTGCGGTCGCTGGCGCTGGGCTTCTGGGCGGTGCCGGGCACTCCCGTCGAGGATACGAGGGCGAGGGTCGGTCCTCGACCGGCCGGTGGGCGCGGCCCGTTCGACATCTATCGGCCTTGTCCTGCACGGACTCGTGCACCCCGTCCGAGTCTCTAAGGACTCACCTAGGGTGGCTGCGGATGGGGGCGCGCAAGATCATGCTGCTCGCCGCGGCCACGGCGCTGCTCACACTCGGGTTGACTCCCGTCGCGCGCGCTCGCAGCGCCAACGTGGCCGCTCTACAGGTGGCGATGAAGGCGGTCGGGCTCTACGGTGGCTCGATCGACGGGGTCCGTGGTCCCGGCACACGCCGCGCGGTGAGGCGCTTCCAGCGCCGCCATCGCCTTGCGGTCGACGGAGTCGCCGGTCCCGTGACCCGGCGCGCGCTGGGCCGCCGCGGCCGGCCCCGCCTGGGCCACAGGGTCATCCGGCGCGGACACCGGGGCTGGGACGTGGCAGGCCTGCAGTTCCTGCTCGGGCGCCGGGGCCACTCACCCGGTTCGATCGACGGCGGGTTTGGCCGCGGCACCCTGGGCGCCGTGCGCAGCTTTCAGAGAGCGGCCGGCCTGGTGGCCGACGGCGTGGTGGGCCCCGCCACGCTGCGGGCGCTACGGCGCGGGGGCGGCCGTCGCGAAGGCGGCCATAACGGAGGAGGTCCCGTCGTGTTCCTTCGCCCGCTGCCGGGGCCGATCACCGACGGGTTCGGCGTGAGATGGGGCCGGATGCACACCGGCATCGACTTCCCCGCCCCCACCGGCACCAGGGTCGCAGCGGCCGGGCGGGGGGTCGTGAGCTTCGCCGGCTACAACACCGGCGGCTACGGCAACCTCGTGATCGTCAAGCACCGCCTGGGCTTTGAGACCTGGTACGCCCACCTCTCGACCGAGACGTCCTATGTGGGCGAGCCGGTGGTGGGCGGCACCCGCGTCGGGCTCGTGGGCTCCACCGGGCACTCCACCGGACCCCACCTGCACTTCGAGGTGCGCCACAACGGAACTCCGATCGATCCGATGCCGCGCCTGCTCGCCACCGCCGCCGGCGCCTCGTCGCGGCTGGTGCCGAGCGTCGGGCCCCCCCTGGCCCCGGCCTGTGACCGTCAGGGCCTGCATACCAGTCGGCGCCCCGACCGCGCTCACTGGCCTTCGCGCGTCTGCTGATCGAGCGAAGCCGGCCGGTGAAGCCGGTGGCCCGACCGGTCCCCGGACCGTTTGGCTCTCGCTACAGGTCCTTCACCAGTAGGGCACTGTTCCTTCACCGCTGCTCTACGGCACGTTCACGTGGCCGGAGCTCGCGCGGCCTAGCGTGGCGTCCGCTGCCCTCTGACCAGCCACGCCCGAGGAGACCTCCACACGATGCTGTCCCGCCGTCAGACCCGCGTTCGCTGCACGCTGCTCCTCGTCGGTTTCGGCGTCCTGGCCCTGGGACTGACCAACGTCTTCGCCCAGACGCAGAATCCCGCGTCCGTCTTCATCAACGAAATCCACTACGACAACGCCGGCACCGATACGGGCGAGGCGATCGAGATCGCAGGGCCGGCCGGAACCAACCTCTCTGGGTACTCGCTCGTGCTCTACAACGGCGATCCCGCCAGCAGGGCCTCCTACGACACGGATGCTCTATCGGGAACGATTCCCGACCAGCAGAACGGCTTCGGAACCGTCGTGCTCAACTACGCCTCGAACGGCATCCAGAACGGGGCGCCCGACGGGGTCGCCTTGGTCAAGGACGGCACCCTCGTCCAGTTCCTGTCCTACGAGGGCGCATTCGTGGCCGCCAACGGCCCGGCGAGCGGCGTGACGAGCACCGACATCGGAGTCGCGGAGGCGGGCACGGAGCCCGCCGGCCAGTCGCTGCAGCTCTCGGGCACCGGCACCAAGTACCAAGACTTCACGTGGACCGCCCCGAAGGCTTCGACCTTCGGCGCGATCAATACGGGACAGACCTTTTTCGCGCCGCCGCCCCCAACCCCCGGGGCCTTCTCGGTCACCGATGTCACGGTCTCCGAGGGCAATACCGGCAGCTCCGATGCCACCTTCACCGTGACCCGCAGCGAGTCGAGCGGCGCCGCAGCCAGCGTCAATTTCGCGACCGCAGACGGCAGCGCCTCCAGCGCCTCCGATTTCACGCCGAAGAGCGGGACGCTCACCTTCGCCGCCGGCCAGACGACTCAGACGGTCACGGTGGCGGTAACCGGCGACACAACGGTCGAGCCCGACGAAACCTTCACGCTCAACCTCACCAACCCGAGCGGCGCGACCATCGCCGACGGACAGGGCACCGCCACCATCACCAACGACGACGCCGCTGCCGGCTCCCCCGGCACGATCCAGTTCGGCAGCCCCACCTTCTCGCAGGGCGAGAGTGGTCCCACCGCCACCATCACCGTCACCCGCACCGCTGGCAGCACGGGCGCGGTTAGCGCCACGTATACGACATCCAACGGCACCGCGACGGCCGGCTCCGACTACCAGGCCAGCTCGGGAACGGTCAGCTTCGCCGACGGGGATACGGCGGATAAGACCTTCACGGTGCCGATCACCCAGGACTCGGTCGACGAGGCGGACGAAACCGTGAACCTCACGCTGAGCGGGCCCACCGGTGGAGCCAGCCTCGGCGCACCGAGCATGGCCACCCTGACGATCGTGGACGACGACGCGCCCAACGAGCCGATCACGGCCGCATGCGGCGGCACGTTGAACACGGTGGAGGGCACCGCCGCCTCCCGCGAGGTCACCGCGAGCGACCCCGACGGCACGGTCGACGACATCGCCATCGCCGGCGACCCCCCGCAGGCCACGATCAGCCGGACGGCCTTCACCCCCGAGCAGGAGGGCGCCGGCGCTCAGCCCGCCAGGGCGACGGTCACCGTTGGAGCGAGCACGCCCGACGGCACGTACACCGTCACCGCGCGGGCGAGCAATACCGATGACCCGGAGCAGGAGAGGACCTGCTCCTTCACAGTCGTCGTCGAGCCGCTGCGCACCATCGGAGAGGTGCAGGGTGCGATCGCCGACACCGACGACGGCTTCACCAAGCGCTCCCCCTTCGCGCCGGCCAGCGGCAGTGGCTCGAGCACCGCTCAGGTGGTCGTGCAGGGCGTCATCTACGAGAAGACGCGCAGCCGCAGCGGCAGCAGCGACCTCAGGGGCTTCTTCATCCAGAACACCGCCGCCACGGATGACGACAACGCGAACACCTCAGATGGCATCTTCGTCTTCACGAGCACCTTCGACACGCTCCTGGGCGGCCAGAACTACGTACCGCAGGTGGGCGACGAGGTGCAGATCCGCGCCAAGGTGGCGGAGTTCTTCGACTTCACCCAGCTCACGAGCGCGAACCTGGTGCGCGTGGTGCGCAACGGGGTCCCGTTAACCGGCGCCCCGAGCGAGATCCCACCGTTCATCACCGATCCGCCCAACGACCTCAACGACGCCTACCGCTACTGGGAGCGCCGGGAGGGGATGCGCGGCCAGGTGCCGGCCACCAGCCCGGTGGTGCACGGTCGCGTGGCCTTCAGCAACGCCGACGCCGAGGTGTGGGCCATCCGCTCGACGCACCCGGTGGGCTCCCGCCCGAACGTCTTCGAGCGGCGCGTGTTCCGCGACCCGCATCCGCTCGACAACAACCCCGCGATGGCCTTCGACGACCTGAACGGCTACCGCATCCTGATGGGCAGCCTCGGGCTCAAGGGGGGCTCGGGCGACAGCTCGACGATGATCGCCCCCGCGCGCACCTTCGACACCATCACCAGTGCGCCCACCGGCGGCGTGTATTTCTCCTTCGGCAAGTACTCGGTACAGCCGGAGACGCAGATCACCACCACCCCGGGCGCCAACCCGGCGAGCAACGCTCCGCCTCAGCGCCCCGACCGGCCCGCCGAGTACGAGGTGGCCACCTACAACGTCGAGAACCTCTACGACTTCCGTGACGATCCGTTCGACGGCTGCGACTTCGCGAGCAACACAGGTTGTCCGGGCGTCAACCCGCCGTTCGACTACGTCCCGCCGAGCCTGGCGGACTACCAGGGGCGGCTGGCGGTCATGGCGCAGCAGATCACCGACGACCTGCACTCGCCGGAGATCATCCTCACCCAAGAGGCCGAGGACCAGGACATCTGCACCGCCGGCGCGACCGCGCTCAACTGCGGGACCAC